>JAEIGA010009017.1_pt1 | contig 15095 bp, 10 predicted proteins | sample 9270691 | NCBI WGS metagenome assembly JAEIGA01 (sample SAMN17057246, study PRJNA624740) | gut metagenome | biome: biome; isolation source: fecal sample | host: Bos grunniens | place: China: Xizang | collected 2019
CATATGATGCTTTGAATTTTGTATTAAGAACTTCGGCTCCACCGGCAATATTACGATGTTGATATCCAGCACCCACGCCAAAACCTAGATCGCCTTCGGAATTAGTTCCTTCAAGCGATAGGGTTACAGCCTGAGATTTACCCGGGCTAATGAGTATATAAGTGTCTAGCCATATTTTTCCGTCAATTTCTCCAAGAGGCTTTAATTCAATGTTGATGAATTTAAGAATCCCTAAACGACCAAGAGCTTGATAGGTTTTAGTTACATCATTGGAGTTATACAATTTGCCCGATTCGATGAAACAACATTCTTCAAGGGTTCTGCGTCTTATGTAATGTGATTCATCATATAAAATAATGATGTTTTTATAATATGAAGTGTCTTGTGCAGTGTATTCTGAAGAGTTGTGCATTGTTACCGGATTGTAGTTGGTAACAAATATTACATTTCTCACATAAAATGGTTTGTGAGAAGTGTAATACTTCATCTTCTCGTTATTATAAGGAGGCATTGTATTTAGAGTAAGGTCTACATCTTTACTACCTTCGGTAGTGTCGGCAGTAAACGTAATGTATTCTTTATTAAACGCATAATAGCCTTTTTCTCGTAACTTTTTAGTTATCTCATCACGTTGTGAACTTAATAAATTACGATCGAATATAGTATTAGGTTTAATTTTAGAGTTAGCTGTATCTGCCAAAATTAATTCACGTAATGTGTCATTTGGAATATTATAAGAGATTGATTTGATATGATGAGGTTTACCTGTTGTAATATTATAAGCAATATCAATTTTTCGTTTTTTTGTATTAATAAAAGTGTCCACATCTATTGCTACTCCCATAAATCCTTTATTGATAAACAGTGTTCGTAGCTCTTTTTTTGAGGCTTCTGTAAGCGATTGGTTATAAATCACAGGGGCTTCACCCATATTGCGTAGCCATTTGTTGATGCGTTTGGTGCTATCCTTTCCTGAGAGGTTGTAAAGCCCTAATTGCAGTTTCATACCACCTAATACAGTGTGGTTAGGCAGCTGTTTTAGGTAGTTGATGAGTTGAGAACCTTTGTATTCTTTATTATCCTTTACATTGATGCTTACTTTGTTGACAAGTAGTTTATCTTGTGGTACGTGTTTGGTTGTACTACAAGCACAAAGCATAATTGTAATAACTAAGCAGTATAGAAAATTGATGATATTGCGTCTATTATACATAAAACATTTATAGAAACGGTTAAATGCATTTGCAAAGATAGTAAATTATTGGAAAATTAGGATAATGAACTGAAATAGTAAAAAAGTTGAATATATATTAGAATAAAGATAGAATATTGTTTAAAAAATGAATAAATAGTAAGTAAAAATGGGATATTTGCTGATTTTTGTGATTTTTTTGAATATTTTATGTGAAATATTTGTTTTTCACGAAAGAAGCGTATAACTTTGCAATATTAATAACACGTAGTGATAATATATTATGATGACTTCTGTAATTAATATACTAAATGTGCTGCAAGTGACATTGTTAAGTGTCGTCGTGGTCGTTATGGGTATATGTTAAGGAGGAATTGTAAATTAATAATATTTGAATAGAATAAATAGTTAAACAAGATATAAGCCTTTCCTCCTAGTACGTTGGAAAGGTTTTTTTAATTAGAAAAAAAAGATTATGAGCATACCATTGAGAAGTTCGTTGTCGATGAATGGTCGTCGAATGGCAGGCGCGCGTGCCTTATGGCGTGCAAATGGAATGAAGGTTGAACAAATGGGAAAACCGGTAATTGCTATTGTCAATTCTTTTACACAATTTGTGCCGGGTCATACTCATTTGCATGAAATAGGGCAGTATGTAAAATCAGAAATAGAAAAATTAGGCTGTTTTGCTGCCGAATTCAATACAATAGCGATTGATGATGGTATCGCTATGGGACATGACGGAATGTTGTATTCTCTGCCATCTCGTGATTTGATTGCCGACAGTGTGGAGTATATGGTAAATGCTCATCGTGCCGATGCAATGGTGTGCATAAGTAATTGTGATAAGATTACTCCGGGTATGATGATGGCGGCAATGCGATTGAATATTCCGACAATCTTTGTTAGCGGAGGTCCAATGGAAGCCGGTTGGTTGGGAAAACGTGCACTAGATCTTATTGATGTGATGATAGATTCGGCCGACCCGACTGTAGATGATGAAACTGTGGCTAAACTGGAAGAGTTTGGTTGTCCTACATGTGGAAGTTGCTCAGGTATGTTCACCGCCAATAGTATGAACTGTTTGAATGAGGCAATAGGACTAGCTTTACCCGGAAACGGAACGATTTTATCAACTCACGAAAATCGTCGTGAACTGTTCCGTAGTGCGGCTGCTCAAATTGTGGAAAATTGTCGTAAATATTACGATGAAGAAGATGAAAGTGTGTTGCCTCGCAGCATAGCTACTCGTGAAGCTATGCTTAATGCGATGTCTCTAGATATTGCGATGGGTGGAAGTACCAATACTGTGTTACACCTTCTTGCTGTAGCCAATGAGGCAGGAGCTGACTTTACGATGAAAGATATTGATGCTTTAAGCCGAAAAACACCGGTTCTTTGTAAAGTTGCTCCAAATGGACACTATCATGTACAGGATGTTAACCGTGCCGGTGGTATTATGTCTATTATGTATCAGTTGGCAGCTCAAGGTTTACTTGATACATCGGTTAAGCGTGTTGACGGTTTGACTCTAGGTGAAGCTATCGACCGTTATGCAATTGAAGGTAAAGCATTCGGAGAAGATATAAAGAAAATGTGGCTTAGCGCGCCATGTAATGTGCGCAACATAAAATTGGCTTCACAAGCAAATTATTATAAAGAACTTGATACAGACCGAGCTACTGGTTGTATCCGTGATTTTGAACATGCATACGTGAAGGATGGTGGTATCGCCGTACTTTATGGAAATATTGCTAAGGATGGATGTGTGGTAAAAACCGCCGGAGTAGATGAAAGTATTTTCCACTTCGAGGGAACAGCCAAAGTGTTTGAATCTCAAGATGACGCAGTTGATGGTATACTTGGTGATGAAGTTGTTGCAGGTGATGTGGTAGTTATCACGCACGAAGGTCCGAAAGGCGGTCCGGGTATGCAAGAAATGCTTTATCCTACGTCTTATATTAAATCTAAGCACTTGGGTAAAGCGTGTGCGTTGATTACGGATGGTCGTTTTTCAGGTGGAACATCTGGCTTGTCGATAGGTCATATATCTCCCGAAGCTGCTGCAGGTGGAAATATAGGTCTTGTTCAAACAGGTGATACCATCGTAATTGATATACCAACTCGTAGTATCAGTGTGAAGTTAAGTGATGAGGAACTTGCTGCACGTCGCGAGGTAGAAGAATCTCGAGGAAAAGCTGCATTTACCCCAAAACACCGCAATAGAGTGGTGTCTAAGGCTCTTCAGGCTTATGCTTCAATGGTTACATCGGCCGATAAAGGTGGTGTGCGTGAATAAGAATGTAATAATAGAAAAATATAAACATATATATGAGTGAGAAAATAACAGGTGCAGAGGCTTTATTGCGATCAATAGAAGCAGAAGGCGCGGATACGATATTTGGATATCCCGGAGGGGCCATAATTCCGGTTTTTGACCGTCTGTATGATCATAAAGATAAGTTACGTCACATTTTGGTGCGTCACGAACAAGGTGCAACTCATGCTGCTCAAGGTTATGCCAGAGTGAGTGGAAAAACCGGAGTTGTGTTTGTTACATCAGGTCCGGGAGCTACAAATGTTATAACCGGACTAAGTGATGCCATGATGGATAGTACTCCATTGGTTGTTATTACCGGACAGATTTCTAGTGAAGCATTAGGTAGTGATGCTTTTCAAGAAACCGACGTAATAGGTATCACTCAGCCTGTTACGAAATGGAGTCACCAGATACGTACTGCTGATGGAATAGCCTGGGCTGTGTCGCGTGCATTTTATATAGCATCAACCGGTCGTCCCGGTCCTGTTGTTCTGGATTTTGCGAAGAATGCGCAAAATGAGTTGATAGAATGGACTGAATATAAAAAATGTAAATTCATTCGTAGCTATATTCCTTATCCTGAAGTGAAAGATGAGGAAATAGAAAAGGCTGCTGAATTGATAAATACGTCGGAACGTCCCTTGATAATTTCGGGGCATGGCGTAATGATAGCTGAAGCTGAAAAAGAACTTGCTGAATTAGCTGAAAAAGCTAATATACCTGTATCTACCACATTGTTGGGACTATCTACAATACCAACTTCACATCCGTTGAATAAGGGTATGCTTGGCATGCATGGAAAGGTAGCGCCAAATATGGCTACCAATCGTTGTGATTTGCTTATTGCAATTGGTATGCGTTTTGACGATCGTGTAACAGGTGATGTTAATGAATTTGCGAAGCAAGCAAAGGTGTTACATATCGATATTGACGAATCCGAGTTTAATAAGAATGTCAAGGTTGATGCAACTGTGCTTGGTGATGCTAAAACTGTATTGGAAAAATTGCTTCCTATGATAGATAAAGCTGATCGCACCGAGTGGCTTGATAGTTTCGTCGATGATGAACAATTGGAAGAAGAAAAGGTAATAAAAAGAGAGGTTTATCCTGAAAGTGGTGAGTTGAAGATGGGTGAAGTTGTTCACAAAGTTTCTCTAACTGCAGGAAAGGATGCTGTTTTAGTTACCGATGTGGGACAAAATCAAATGATGGCTTCACGCTATTTCCAATATTTTAGACCTAAGAGTATAATAACATCAGGTGGTTTGGGTACTATGGGATTTGGTTTGCCTGCCGCAATAGGTGCTAAAGTAGGTGCACCCGAACGTCCTGTATGTTTCTTTGTGGGAGATGGTGGTATACAAATGACTGTGGAAGAACTTGGCGTTATTCTACAATATGGAATGGCTGTGAAGATAATCATACTCAATAATAATTTCTTGGGAATGGTGCGCCAATGGCAAGATATATTCTATAATAAGAGATATTCGGAAACTCCAATGGTAAATCCTGATTTTGTTATGCTTGCTAAGGCTTACGGAATTGCTTCCGAAGATGTTGTAGAACGTAAAGATTTGGATGCTGCAATAGAGAGAATGATGAATCATGATGGTGCATACGTTCTTAATGTGAAAGTTGAGAATGAAGGGTATGTGTTCCCTATGGTTCCTGCCGGTAGTACAATGCTAAACACAATTCTTGCTCCGGGAGAAAAGTATCAACCTAAAAATTGATAAGCAAAATGGAAGAAAAGACATTATATACAGTTACCATATTCTCGGAAAACCGTGTAGGTCTTCTGAATCAGATTTCTATCATTTATACTCGTAGAAAACTAAATATTGAAAGTTTGTCGGTGTCACCGTCTTCAATAAAAGGTATTCACAAATTTACGATAACCTCTTATAGTGATCGTGAAACGATAGAAAAGCTAGTTAAACAGGTGGAAAAACGTATCGGGGTGTTGAAATCATTCTTTTATACCGATGATGAAATTATCTATCAAGAAATTGCATTATATAAGGTTCCAACGGATAAACTGATAGAAGAACAAGATCTTGAAAAGATAATACGCAAATATAATGCGCGTATACTTGAAATGTCGCGTGATTATACAATCTTGGAAAAAACCGGGCATCCTGAAGAAACGGAAGCTCTGTTTGAAGACTTGAAGCGCCATGATATACGCCAATTTGTGCGTAGTGGTCGTGTGGCTGTTACAAAAGATACAAATGAATATGTGTCTATGTTTATTGAAGAAAGAATGCGTGCGAAAGAGGAACTATTATAATGGAGAATCTGAAATTTTATAAACGAGATTTTTTCTTGACGGCAGGAGAGTGTACCCCACAAAAGAAGATGCCACTACCTTTACTCGTTTCGAGATTGATAGAAGTAGCGACAGAGCATGCCAATATATGGGGCGTGGGATATGCTAAACTGATACAAGATAATCAAGCGTGGGTGCTGTCTCGTGTAACCATTGAAATGAATGATTATCCACATGTAAATGAGACTTATACAATTCAAACATGGGTGGAGGGTTACAATCGTTATTTCTCACAGCGTAATTTTGAAATACTTAATTCCAAAGGCGAAACGCTAGGATATGCACGTACAATTTGGCTGGTAATAGACATGGCAACACGTGAAATGGTAAATATTTCCAATTTGAGCTATGTGATAAGTAATGTGTATGAAAAGGATTGTCCTATTGAGCCTCAATCACGACTAGTAGCAGTGAATGATGCTCGTGTGAGTGAGCATACTTTTCAATATGCCGAAACCGATATCAATCGTCATGTAAATAGTGTGAGATATGTTGAATTGCTGTTGAACCAGTGGAATGTCGATCACTATGATGATTATAGAGTGAAACGTTTTGAAATAGCATACGTTAAGGAGTGTCTTGGAGGCGTAACCTACAATGTCGCAGTCAATGAAGATAATCCTCTAGATGCGAAAGTGGAAATCTCTCGTATTGTTGAGGGTAAACAAGAGGCTAATTGTCGTGCGCGATTTGTGTGGGAAAAAAGAGATAAATAATTTACAAATATAATAACATATTAAATTAAAACTAATTAATTATGGCAGTAATGAATTTTGGCGGTGTTGAAGAAAATGTAATGACCCGCGAAGAATTTCCATTGGAAAAAGCAAGAGAAATATTGAAAGACGAAACTATTGCAGTTATCGGTTACGGTGTGCAAGGTCCTGGTCAAAGTATGAACCTTCGCGATAATGGATTTAACGTTATTGTAGGACAAAGAAAGAACAGTAAGAGTTGGGATAAAGCAGTAGCTGACGGTTGGGTGCCTGGTGAAACTCTATTTGAAATAGAAGAAGCAGCTGAACGTGCAACTATCATTGAATATCTACTATCAGATGCTGCTCAAATTGCAGTATGGCCTGATTTGAAGAAGCACTTGACTCCTGGTAAGGCTTTGTATTTCTCTCATGGTTTTGGTATCACTTACAAGGAAAGAACAGGTATCGTTCCTCCGGCTGATATCGATGTTATCCTAGTTGCTCCTAAGGGTTCGGGTACTTCTTTACGTACTATGTTCCTTCAAGGTCGTGGTTTGAACTCTAGCTATGCTATCTTCCAAGATGCAACCGGTCGTGCTAAAGAACGTTGCTTGGCTCTAGGTATCGGTGTAGGTTCAGGTTATTTGTTCGAAACTACATTTAAGCGTGAAGTATATAGCGACTTGACTGGCGAACGTGGTACTTTGATGGGTGCAATCCAAGGTCTTCTTCTAGCTCAATATGAAGTGTTGCGTGAAAATGGTCACACTCCATCTGAAGCATTCAACGAAACAGTGGAAGAACTTACTCAATCACTTATGCCTTTGTTTGCTGAAAAGGGTATGGACTGGATGTATGCTAACTGTTCTACAACTGCTCAACGCGGTGCTCTTGACTGGATGGGTCCGTTCCACGATGCAACTAAGCCTGTATTCGCTAAATTGTATGCTGAAGTAGCTTGTGGTAATGAAGCTCAACGTTCAATCGATACTAACAGCCAACCTGATTATCGTGAAAAATTGAACGAAGAATTGAAGGAATTGCGCGAAAGCGAAATGTGGCGTACCGGTGAAGTTGTACGTCGTCTTCGTCCTGAAAACAACTAAAAATAATTTTCAAAGAAATTTAAACAACTTCTGATATAGTGCAAATAAAAAATCCTCTCGAAAGAGAGGATTTTTTTTATTTGTGTATTAGAAACTGTAGTCTTGCTGTGGGGTATAAACGAGCAAACCTTCAGCAATTTCACGAGCTTTCTCTTCGCTTAAAGCATTTGCAACGATTGCTAGAGCAAATGCAATGGTGTTGCCAGGACCGTTTGCTGTAATTACATTACCATCTACAGCTACAGGGCGGTAAGCTATTTGACAATTCTTTAGTGCACCTTCAAATCCAGGATAACAAGTGGCTTCTTTACCTTCGATGATACCCAATGGGGCAAGAACGACTGCAGGAGAAGCACAAATGGCAGCGATATGTCCGCCGTTTTCGTTATGAGTCTTAAGCATTTCGCATAATTTCTCGCATGCTGCAAGATTGGTAGCTCCCGGCATGCCACCAGGTAGAATGAGCCAAACTTTGATATCAACTTCTATGTTGTCGATTGCTTCGTCGGCAGTAACTTCAACACCATGAGCACCTTTAACTTGCATTGATGGAGAAATAGTAACTGTAGTAGCTTCGATACCGGCTCTACGTAAAATATCTACTGTTGCTAGTGCCTCGATTTCTTCAAATCCGTCGGCAAGAAAAATATAAGCCTTTTTCATAAGTATTTTATTTTTATGTTAACTGTTTTTACAAATATATGAATTTTTTCTAACTTTGTCAATATGGAAGAACAAAAGAAAGCGAAAAATAATAAGTCGAGGTATTTCGTTATAATAGTCATATTATTGATTGTATTTATCTTATGGTTGACAAAACGTGAAAATTCTTTGCAGTATAAGATGAGTTCGGGGATTGTATGGACTACTCAATATCATATAACGTATGAAAGCGATAAAAAGTTGGATGACTCTATCCAAATTGTATTTAATAACATTGACAACAGTTTGTCGATGTTCAATAAAAGTTCGCTAATCACACGAATAAATAATGGAGAAAATGTGAAAGTGGATAGCATGCTTTCTAGTCTTTATGAAACTTCGGTAATGGTTAATAAACATACTGAAGGTGCATTTGACCCTACGGTATCGCCTCTAATGAAAATGTGGGGTTTTATTAATAAAACAGGAACGTTACCGGATAGTACTCAAATTGATAGTATAATGAATTTTGTGGGGATAGGGAAGACCTCATTAAAAGATGGATATATAAAGAAGACTGATGAGCGTATATCATTTGATTTCAGTGCAATAGCGAAGGGGTATGCTTGTGATGAAGTGGGACGCATGATGGAACGAAATGGAGTGAAGAACTATCTTGTTGAAATAGGGGGCGAAATAGCAGTTAAGGGAGTAAATCCGTCGGGCGAAAAATGGAGAATTTCAGTTGATAAACCTATAGAAACCAATGACTCGGTTGCTCATGAAAATATGTTGGTAATTGCAGTTAGTGAAGGGGGGATTGCTACGTCGGGTAATTATAGAAATTATAAAGATATTGATGGGAGAAAGGTCGTTCATACAATGAATCCGCTTACCGGTTATCCCGAAGAGTCCAATTTACTAAGCGTAACAATAGTTGCCGAAAACTGTAGGCTTGCCGACGCTTATGCTACCGGTTGTATGGTTATGGGTGTTGAAAAGTGTAAATCTTTCCTTGAGTCGAATGAAAAGATAGGTGCATTGCTCATATTTGTCGACGAAAACGATTCGTTAAAGACGTGGAGCAACGAAAAGTTTAAGACAGTGGGGAGTTAGGAGTTAGGAGTTGTCTTAGCTCCTAATTTTTTAGACAAAAAACACAAATGCAAAACACTTTCAGTGTTTCAACGCTTGGAAAGCGTTATTTGCATTAACCGTAGGTCAAATGAAATGCGACCTACGGAAAGGAATATATCCTCCTTTCGTACCTGAAAGGTGCAACTAAAAGCATCAAAGAAGAAATGGCACTTTACAAGTGCTACTATGTTACTGATCTATAACCGCACGTGGCACTGCGTTTACGCGCGGTTAATATACAATTATATGCTTTCAGCATACATATATCTCAATTTGTTAAATTCTATCCATTATGCTCCTTTTGTAAAAAGAATAAAATTTTGTCTTTTTTATTGAAAATATTCATTACATTTGCAGTAATCTTTGGCATATAAAGAGTTATTGTCAAGGAGGACATATTTATGGAAAGCGTATTAGCTTTATCCTTTATCAGAAAATCGCCAATTTTCAATTACCGAAGGAGAAAGCAGTCAAAAGACGCTGTGCTTGCCGTATCCACTCCTGTAAGCGGGGGTGAATATATAGGTTGGGCGTGGGTGGACTGTTTATTTCGGTAATGGGTGTTTGGCGATGCCTCTGATAAGATAAACTGATCAATGTCCCGCGCTTTCTTTGTATAATTACGTAAACCGTTTCAAGAGGGACTGAGAAACACAAAAAAACATTGTGCTTATGGCAAAATCGTATGAAAGTTTTGATGACAAAGAATTGAAGGCATTGTATCATTTCTCATGCCTTTATAATGAGAAATTATCATCGCAGTCAAATGATTCTGAAATTAGAAGATTTTTCCCGAATTTGACAAATTGGGAAACGACTATTGATTTACAGAATATTCTGCATGTTGATAATCAGGAAGAAGTTCAAAAGAAATTACAAAATGCTAACGATAATCGTTTTGTGTTTGCAAAATCTGGAAAAACCATTTTAGGAGCTTTCTTGTATCACATTAATAAAGCAATTAAGGTTGGTAGTCTTGAAAAGAAAAATAAATCAGTGATTATTACACATACGGAAACAACTAAAAATGGAGAATTGATTTATGCTGATGGAAAAATTCCATTGAATAATTTTATGTCTTTTATAAATTTAGTTATTAAGAAATGAAAAATAATATTTTAAGACAGCTGTTAGCAGTAGCATGTCTATTGTTCAGTTTAAACGCATTTGCCTACGATTTTGAATCAAATGGTATTTACTATAAGATTACCTCTCAATCAAATTTGGAGGTTGAGGTAACATCTCCGAACAATGCACATTATGCATATTCAATGGGTGACAAAACTGTGTATAGTAGTTATTCTAATGATATTGTAAATATTCCAGAGACTGTTAATTATAATAATAGAACATATACGATTGTTCAAATAGGTGATTATGCATTTTTTGGTTGTTCTAATTTGAATGCTATTATTATGCCAAACTCAATAAAAAGTATTAATGAATTTGCTTTTAGAGAATGTAAAGAATTAGTGTCTGTAACTATACCTAATTCTGTTACAAGCATTGGTAATTACGCATTCTATTTTTGCAATGGTTTGACTTCTATAACTATACCTAATTCCGTTACTAACATTGATTCTTCTGCATTCCATGGTTGCAAGGGATTATCTTCAGTTATTATTGGTAATTCTGTTGCAAGCATTGGGAGTTCTGCTTTCAAAAGTTGCTCTAAACTAATGGAGGTTTTCTTTTTGTCAGCCACAAAACCGACGATAGGTTCAGATGCTTTCTCATATTGTCATTCTGCACTTGAACAATATGTGCCAAGCAAGGAGGTTTATGGCTTTGGAACGGAATATATTTCGTTTGGAGAGAAAACATTCCAATATACAGGATTGAGTCCGAAGGTGGAGTGGAGCAATAACCTAAAGGCGTATAATGCTACTCTTAATGTAGAAGAAGCAACATTTGAAAAGAATGCAGGCACTCACACCACAAATCTGATAGCAAAATATTCAAATGGCGTAGATTTTGAAGTTGAGATTCCATACACTTACGAAATCACTAAAGCACCCTTGACACTTACCGTTAACAATTGTGAACGAGAATATGGTGATGATAATCCCGAGTTTACTTGCGAGGCTACCGGTTTTGTCGATGGTGAAAATTTAAGTACTCTTGATTCAAGACCAATATACACTTGTGAAGCAACAAGAAGAAGTAATGTAGGTACATATCGCATTCTTGCCGAACTCGACGCACCAAACTACGAAATCACATATAAATATGGTAAGCTAAATGTGAAGAAAGCCGCTATCTCATTATCAGTAAAAAATGCAACAAGAGTGTATGGCAACGAGAACCCGCAATTGCAATTTACTTATACAGGATTAAAGAACGGTGAAACAGTTCCGGATTGGTCGACATACCCAGCGACTAAAACAAGCGCAACTAAAACATCTCCATGTGGTGTATATTCTGTTACTGCTACAGGTGGTGTCGCAACTAACTACACAGTAACGCAGTATGTACCCGGTGAACTTACTATCACAAAACGTGAATTAACCGTTAAAGCAAACGATTGTTCAAAAATGTATGGTACTGAGAATCCAAAATTCACATTATCATATTCGGGTTTTGCCAATTCAGATACCAAGAACTCATTGAAAGAACAACCAACAGTAACTTGTGTAGCAACAAAAGAATCAAATGCAGGATCATATCCTATCGTGGTAAGTGGTGGTGATGATGATAACTATTATTTTACCTATAGAAACGGAACACTTACCATCAAACCGAAAACTATCGGTTTCAAAAACCAATACAACACCGTTACATATTATGATATGGAAAAAAGTGTAACAGAACATTGGTTTGAATTTGTTCCGGAAATATCAGGAGAATATAATGAAGATGATTTTTATTTGACTGTATGGGCGTTGGACTCAGAAGGAAAATATTCACAACACGAAACAACCATCTCCGGTGGAGAATATGCCGGTAAATATGTAAATTATTCAGGTCCAACAACAGTGGGTAAATATATTTTCAATCTAAAAGCTAAGGGAACTAATCCTAATGTTGTAGCAGAACCATCAAGAGCATATCTGACAGTAAAACAAGGCTCTAATGAACTTGAATGGGAAGATGAATCCACAATTACGGTAGAAGTAGGTAAAACCGTTGATTTAGGAATTTCATACAATGGTGATATCTATTGTACATTCAATGCTGATTATGATAAAACAAAAATTAAGTTTGTAGGGCAATTTGCCAATTCAAATAATCCAAAGTGGAGTGTTACAGGATTACAAGAAGGCACAACTAATTTAATTTTTGGAATTACAAATCAAAAGAATGAATGGGGTAACTATAATTTCAGCACACCTTCAACGGTTTCAAGAACGATAAAAGTTGTTCCAAGTTCAGGAATTGAAGATGTTAATATTGATAATTCAGAAATTGAATACTATAACTTGAATGGTGCGAAGGTGGAAAATCCTGGAAAGGGTATCTATATCAAGAAACAAGGTGGAAAAACCTCAAAAGTAGTACTATGATAGATTTGTTGCTTTTGTAACTTATGTATAGAGATGAAAAGAGGCTGTGTCCGGGTGGATACAGCCTCTTTGATTGGGATTAAGAAGAAAAATGTTTTTTTGTTGCGTTCTAGTCGTCATTTTGTGACTTGGAACGTGATTCTTTTTTTGAATTAGCGCTATTGGTGTCTTTTTCTTCTTTGAGTTCGATCTCTTTACCGTTTTTGTCTTTTACTCGGTATTCGAGATAAGCTAATGATTGGTCAGGCAATATTTTAAACTTGAATCCGTATTCAAATCTCCAACGTCGATATGTCGACAGGATTCCCTTCTTGAGATAAGCATCTACAAAAGGATGAACATACATCACAAATTTCTTTACCTTTAGAGATTGTATCAAGTAGTCGATTTTGTCTTTTAGCACATCGGCAAATAGTAATGCCGGTTGAATTTCACCTTTACCGCCACATGACGGGCATGTTTCGGTCGTTACGATGTCAAGTACGGGACGTACTCGTTGACGTGTGATTTGCATAAGACCGAATTTGCTCAATGGCAAAATGTTGTGACGTGCGCGGTCGCTTGACATGATCTCTTTCATGTGTTCATATAGCGCCTGGCGGTGGTCGGCTTGTGCCATGTCAATAAAATCGATTACGATAATTCCGCCCATGTCGCGTAAGCGAAGTTGGCGTGCTATCTCATCGGCTGCGCGTAGATTCACATCGAGCGCGTTACTTTCTTGGTTTGACGAGCTTTTGGAGCGGTTTCCTGAATTGACGTCGATGACGTGCAGTGCTTCGGTGCTTTCTATGATAATGTATGCACCCGACTTGAATGAAACCGTCTTGCCGAAAGACGTCTTAATCTGCTTTGTGATGCAGAAATGATCGAAGATAGGTGTTTCTTTGCTATACAATTTAACCACATCTTTTTTGTCGGGAGCAATAGCACTCACATAGTTGTGGATTTGTTCGAACACTTCTTCGTCATTTACGTAGATGTTCTCAAATGAGGGGCTGAAGATGTCACGAATCACGTTTACAGCACGGCTTTCTTCTTCGTATAGCAGTGAAGGAGCTTCTAGCCTTTGTGCTTTAGCGATACTGTCTTCCCAATACTTAACGAGTGTCTTGAGCTCTTTGTTTAGCTCGGCGACACGCTTTCCCTCGGCTGAAGTGCGAATGATTACGCCAAAGTTGGCAGGTCGGATACTTTCAATCAATTGTCGCAGTCTCATGCGTTCTTCCGAAGAACGTATTTTCTGAGAAACCGAAATTTTATCGCTGAAGGGAATCAATACGAGTAATCTTCCAGTGAATGAAATTTCTGTTGTGAGACGTGGACCTTTTGAGGAGATAGGTTCCTTTGCAATTTGAACGATAAGCTCTTGACCACAAGTGAGTACATCGGTTATAGAACCGTGCTTATCGATGTCGTGCTGCATTTTCAGCTTGCTGATATTAGGAACATTGCGTTTGTCCTCAAGAGATTGCTTGATGCATTGTGAATAGGTTTTGAATTGTGAACCTAAATCAAGATAATGAAGAAAGGCGTCTTTTTCATATCCTACATTCACAAAAGCAGCATTAAGACCCGGCATTAACTTTTTTACTTTAGCCAAGTAAAGATTCCCTACGGCATAGGTCGCGTCACGTGGTTCTTTTTGCAAAGAGACCAATCGTGTATCCTCTAGGAGTGCGGTGAAAATGTCGTTGGGTTGAACGTTAACTACGAGTTCGCTTCTCATTCTAGAAAATTATTAAAAATGTTTACCCATAAAGGGTGTGTTCTAAAATAGTTATACTCTTATAACTATCAAAATGCACAAAGAACAAACGTAATGAAGCTACTTGAAATTGTTGCACTCATTATGTTTGTTCTTGATATGACTTAATTTAGAAAGGTTAGAAACAAATTATTTTTTCTTATGTCTGTTCTTTCTAAGTCTCTTTTTGCGCTTGTGCGTAGCCATCTTGTGTCTCTTATGCTTCTTTCCGTTTGGCATAATCTACTTAGTTTAAAAAGATTAATAAATATGTTGCTTGTTATTATTTTTCGTTTTGCTTTACTTGTTCCAAGAACACCTTAGCTGGCTTGAATGCAGGAATTTTGTGTTCTGGAATAATGATTGTAGTACCTTTAGAAATGTTACGAGCTGTTTTTTGAGAACGAGTCTTAACGATGAA
>JAEIGA010009018.1_pt1 | contig 15092 bp, 2 predicted proteins | sample 9270691 | NCBI WGS metagenome assembly JAEIGA01 (sample SAMN17057246, study PRJNA624740) | gut metagenome | biome: biome; isolation source: fecal sample | host: Bos grunniens | place: China: Xizang | collected 2019
CCGTCCTCACGCTGAAACTCCTTAACAAACGCACGAGACTTTTCAACTATCTCGTCAATAAGCTTTTGATCGGAGACATACCGGGCTCCTGCAATCAAGCCAAGAGTATTCTTACCCCAATATTCATTCTGCCAAAAACCGTGGTCGCGACAGATAGTATCGTCATAATGAGTGCGGAAGGCGTTGAGAGTCTCCTCATAAAACTTACCCATCGCGTCTGAACTTTGACACCTCTCTTTAACGAGCGCATCAAATTTCGCCCCTACAAAGCCTCCGAATCTGACATTTACTTCGCTCTCTTTAGCGTAAGCTGAAACATTTTTAGAACATCCTGCGGCAAGAGAAGCGACCGCGACGGCTACAGGGAAAATAATCCTCACCATACGAATTCCTTAATTTATGAGAGAAATGAAAATGCGCAAGGTTGATAAAAAAACGAGAGCCGCCGGGCAATATCCCGGCGGCACATTGACGATTAGACGTTAAAGCCGAAATATCGATTGGCATTACCAAAAGATATCTCTCGCACAATCGAACCGAGCCACTTCATGTCGGCTGGAATTTCACCTCGCTCCACTTCTTCGCCGAGCTTGGCGCAGAGAATCCTGCGGAAATACTCGTGGCGCGTATAAGAGAGGAACGAGCGCGAATCCGTGAGCATTCCTATAAAGTTGCCGAGACATCCAAGCGCCTCAAGCGCAGCAATCTGCTGACGCATTCCATCCATGTGATCGAGGAACCACCATGCGCTGCCAAGCTGAAGTTTTCCGACGACAGGCCCCTTCTGGAACGAGCCCATAAGCGAGGCGAGCGGAGCGAAATCTGCCGGGTTAAGCGAATAGATGATAGTCTTGGGAAGAAGATCTTCCTTCTCAAGGCGATCGAAAAGCTGCGCGAGATTGGCAAACCCGCCCGATTCTCCGATGAAGTCAAATCCTGTATCAGGGCCGAGGGACTTGAACATCCGCGAATTGGGGTTGCGGATGCAGTTAAAGTGAAGCTGCGAAGCCCACCCTGCCTTGGCGTCAAGCTTCATACACTCAACGAGAAGATCTTGATACCTCCCCTTAGGCGGAATTGCCGTAATTCCGTAGTCAGAAAGAACGCAGCCTCTCTTGGCAAAGTAATCGTGCCTTTCGGCCAAATGCTCCATCGGATCTTTACGCTTGGCCACCGCTTCCTTGAGTATCCTGTCGGGACGCCATGTGGGAAGCACTTTAACTTCCTTGAACGACTTTGCGATCTTCTTGTGCCAGGCTAAATCGTCATCAGGGTCGTCAGTCGTGCAAACGGCTTTGACATTAGATTTGACCATAAGCTGGCGCGCCGAAAAACCCTCGGAAGTTACGACGGCGTTGCACTTATCCCAGATTTTAGCGGCCGTCGCGGACGAAAGTCGTTCATTGACGCCGAAATATCTTTTTAGCTCAAGGTGAGACCAGTCGAAAAGAGGATTCTTTACAAGCTTCTCCATCGTCTCGGCGTACTTGAAAAACTTCTCGCGGCCGGGAACCTTGCCCGTGCAAAATTCTTCAGCGACGCCATTAGAGCGCATCTGCCTCCACTTGTAATGATCGCCTCCGAGCCAAACTTCGGCGATGTCATTCCACCTCTTGTCTTCGGCAATCTCGCGCGGAGGCAAGTGGCAGTGGTAGTCAATAATCGGCTCGCCTTCCGCGTAGCGGTGGTAAAGTTCCTTAGCGAAATCCGTCGTAAGCAGATAATCTTTAGTTATGAAGTTTTTCATATTAAGTATTATACCACAAACGACGGAATAAGGAACACCCCATTATCGGATTATAATGATTGACCCAGGGTGCGGTGTCATCGTCGCCCAAGGCGTATTTCCGAATGCGCCGAGATTTACGCGGCGGCCCGGGAAGCCCACGCCTGCGCGATTAGGCTCATTAGAATAGTCGGCAGTGGGATCGCCCTTGTCGAGCGCCGGTGACGACGCCCCGACAGTATTGCGCCACGCTCCAGTGAACTCATCATACCATCCGCCGCGGCTTCTCAGATGGACGTTAAACGCCTCAAGCTTCTCTAACGTATCAGCATCATTAATAAAACGCAGAGCGTTTCGACTAAGCGAAAGACGCGCGCCAGAGACTGAACAGCCTGGCAAACAACCGAGAAGATCGTCCATAGTTGTCACCAACAGAGGATCAGCCACATAAACATTGTTCGTTGTGATGATGCCTCCAGAAACGGCGCGGATGTTGTTCGTCCCAAGATCATCAAACATCGAGTAGGAAATATGGCACTGCGCTCCGAGAGGATCATCCTGCTCGTATTTCACAAAAACATCGGCCGGGCATCTGTTTTCAGTGCTGAGTTTGTTGGAATGGAAAATTGAATTTGAAATATTCACAATTCCGCGTTGCACATAGATCGCACCAGGGCAGCCGTACGAGCCTGCAGGGTTATACGCAAATGTGCAGTGGTCTATCGTAATTTCAGGACGCTCCTCAAAGTTTCCTGTTACATAGATTATGCCACCATGCGCAGATACATTTCCTGCACCAGGCCCATACGAGTCGTCATTAGCATTGATGTTGCCAACGAAACAGCAATTGCGGAACACACTTCCACCAGTACCTGTCTGGAGCAAAATATGCCCTCCATTTGCACCTACAAAGATGCTATTCGCCACGAAGCGTGTATTTGCGACATTCAAACGGCAACCAGTCGCCTCAAAGATGGCGGCCTTGGCGTGAGAAAGTTGCTTCACCCTCGCAAATCCAGTTCCGTTGTCCTCAAAAAGACATCCATCGACTGTCACGCTCTTGAAGTTCTTGAAATAAGCAGCTTTTGACCCTGACTGGTTATACACAAAGGAAGCTCCGTAATCGTACTTGTTATTACGGAACACACAGTTGGTGAATGAAAGATTTGCAGCCTTTCCAGAATCACCCTCAAAATAGCCGCCCGTACCAGAAGATGTAGAGCATCCGTCCACAAATTCACATTCGCTGAACGCAAGATCGCCCTTTCCACCACTACGAGTAAAATTCCTCGTCTGACCCTTGCTGAAGATGATCCGCTCAACATAAACGCTCTGAGAGTTTGCAAGCGACAAATTGGCAGCAAGGTAGTCTGCTGTCAGAAGCGACTTCACTCCAGCTTTGCGCTCTTCGATAGAATCTTCCGTCGCATCAAATCCTCCGCGGATTATGACAGGGAAGGCGAAATTATACGACGGCGAAGCGCCTGCGACAACATTCGTGCCAGCAAACCAAAGTTCGTTCCTCTCGGCGGTCAAGAGACTCATACCCTCATGGAACGACGTTACGGCATCGCCCCAACTCGTGCCGTCGCCAGAGCCGAACGCGCCCTCGCGTACGTGCACCACCTTTGCCGGATCCCCTCCGTGACCATACCACGAAGGCATTTCACCCTCAACGGGAGTACTCGCCGATGTAGCGCCGTCAGAAATGCCGTTTGCCGTCAGGACCACTTCTGCAATCAGCTGAGCGTCAGGCGGGAATACGAGCGGGACTAAATAAGTGACTCTCTCGCCACGGCTCAGATTCTCGATGACGGCAGAGATATGATCCCATGTCACTCCTCCGTCAGACGAGATGTATATCGTCGCATTGGCGATAAACGTACCCTCTCCGCCGACCGTAAATTCTATTTGCGGGCGAGTTATCTCCGTCGGGAACGTTATCTCAACATCTCCATCGATTTCAGCGAATCCGGTCGCCGACTTTGAAGCCCACCTCGTTCCACCGTATGCGCCCATATTGATGATGATATTTTCGGGAGCCACATATTCATCGCCTAGGCTGTCGAGCGGATCACCCTTGTCGATTGCCGGCGAAAGCACCCCTTCTTCCGCCTGAAATTCCTCGCCTGCATTGTTAAAGTAGCCAGATTCGGAAAGTACGTGAGCATCGAAGTTCTGCATCATCCAGTCAGGCTTCTTAGCAGGATTAAAGTACATAATCTTCGCTATCGAACCGTCAAAGTTATAAACAAGATTGGTAACTGATAAAACCGGCGTCACAAAAAGCGCATCTCCATAGAGCACTCCTTCGCCTAACTCAAGCGTTCCGCCAGCCTCACATGCAGTGGCGACATCTGTGGAACGAAGCGCACCGTCCTGAGAAAGAAGCGTGTACGAGACATAACACGAAGCGCCATTGCGGACATTGATGTCAACCGACTTGTCAGACGCATTCGCGCCTATCATATTTCCACCGAACACGCAGTTTTTGACATTTACCGAACCTGCGGTGACGGTAAGGCCTGCCGCGCAGTACTTGCCGTCGCAGAGGTTGTAAGCGAATGTGCAATTTTCAATATCAACCGTGTAAGCGGCATTTCCGAGTGAAACTACTAAAGCACCGCCCTGATCCGATACAGGCACGCCAGAAGAAGACCAGTTTCTAGTGTCCTGGTTCGCCGCGAAAAGACAGTTCTTCAGAGTCGAGCCGTTAGCAGAGCCTGCAAGTACTACACTTCCTCCGCCGCTATCGCTATTATGAATCACACGGTTACCGCAGAATCGAGAGTAACTGATATGCGTTGGAACGGTAGAGTAAATCGCGCCACCAGAGAATGGATGCGCCCTCGGATTGCCTGAATGGTCGGTAGAAGGTGTGACGGAAGGATGGCCGTTTCCGTTAAAGCGGCAGTCCACTACCGTAAGCGATGCGCCAGAATCGATGTAAATGCCAGAGCCATTACCCCTTCCAGTAGAGCTATCGTAGAGTTCATTAATGAGCATGTTGCCCATAAAGAGCGAGTTTGTTACGAATACGTGCGCACCTGATGCCGATGTAATCTGTATACCCTTGCCGTTAGCTTTATTATAAGTTCCGTGCTGGCCGTTCGTAAGGAAGGTGCAGTTGATTACGGAGAGGTCTCCACCTCCCGTCTTATTAATACCGCGGTCGTATGCGTTGTAGAGAACGAGTCTGTCAACCTCAGCAGAAATTCCCACCGTGTTATTGATAATGATTGGGTTATACTGATTATTGCCGTCAATCACGGAAACAGTGTTGGCAGGACGCTCATCAGGCGTATTCTCAGCCGCCGAAAAACCGCCGCGAATGGCAAGGCTGCGCGAAGGAGCGAAGGAGCAAGACCCTGCCGTAAGACGCCAGTCTCCGGATATCCAGATTTCCTTCGTTTTTGAATCAACCGCCGCTACGGCAGCAGCGAGGTCTGTAAACGCGTCACGCCAGCTTGATCCGTCATTGGCGCCTGGAGCATCGGCCCAGACGTGAATAACGCCCTCGCCACCACCTTTACCCCACCACGAAGGCATCTCACCAGTCACAGTTATGGCGGTATCGTTAGTCAGCACATGGTCTCCTGATGTGACAAGCACTCTCACATAGAGCGTACTGCCCTTCACGTACGGCTCCACATCCTGAAGGTAAGAGAAATGTTCTCCGCCGCGGATAGGCAAAGCAGTCGACTTGAACGAAGCATCATCAAAGCCATTCGTCCCGCAAAGCACATTTACGATGGCAGCATAGTCAAGCTGCGCCGCCTTAAGATCAAAATCAATCTTGGGGAACGAAGTGTTGTCGGGGAATGTGACAGTGATTAGATTGTCTACGATTTCCGGCTCAACAGTGTACGTACGCGAAGCTTCCGCCGTATTGCCGTAAGCTCCAAGATTGATAAAGCCTCCGTTGGGATGCGGCTCTATCGAGAAGTCGTCTGCCGGGTCGCCAGCGTCAATGGCGGGCGAAACAATATCACCTCCCGTGTGCAATACACCATCATTATCTAAATAGCCGGCGACAGTTACAAGGTGAACATCGCCCGTGGCAGCGATTTTTTCCATACCGGCATCATAAGCCATACCAGGAGCGGTGGAACTGCGCACCGTAAGATTAAGCGTATCTCCAGAGACAAACAAGGGATTATCTACCATGCAGCTTTCGTCAATGGTAACGGAGCCCGAACCCTTCACAGCTTCCTCTATGTCGATATCAAACATCGAGTATGAAAGATTTATAACACCATTGCCTGCTGTATGCATGTACTTGCCGTAGTCGCCGGCATTTGAAGCGGCAGCGCGGCGAACTCCTCCGTAGAAAATTGAGTTTTTAACATTTACCGTTCCGACATACGCGCACAAATCAGTCGGAACAATATTGCCCGAGGCAAGGTTCCAGGCGAAGGTGCAGTTCTCTACCGATATCTCACGCACCTTCTGATCGAGGTTGACGACGACTGCGCCGCCGATAGTGCCGGCATCGCCTGCAGTGCCAGTACGCGTGACAGACTCATTGCCTACAAACGCACAATTGGCTATGCGGCTGCCGCCGCAGACGCCCTTGAGGTAGATTATGCCGCCAGGATTTTCTGTCTTATAGTTGCAGGCGCGGTTACCGGCAAAGCGGCAGCCTGTAATGGTAACTGGCGTGTCGACTGCAAAAAGAGCAGTTCCTACAGGTCTTACATTCCCTGTACCAGTAGAGGCGAGCGAGAACGGAGCACCGTTGGTAAGGAAGAGCGAATCTTCCACCGTTACCGATTTCTGTGATACGTTCACATATATGCACGCGCCGTCGAGCTGGGCGTTGGAGTTAAAGCGCCGCCCGTTGCCCTCAAAGCGGCATCGACGAATAACGAGATTCGCTGCGGGATGTCCAGAACGGGTGAAGTGGACAGCAGCCCCGCTAATGGCAGTTGCGTCAGCAGCACCGTTATTGTAAAAACCACAGTCAACAAATTCAAGATCGCCCTTTGAATCGCCGCGATAGAAAGCGCGAGAGAAGCCATTCCTGAAATCCACACGCTCAACGGTGAGTTTACCCTGGTTAAGCAGGTAGAAGCATGTAAAGCGCATATTGCCGTCAATAGTCGAGGTGGCACCCTCTACACGCTCATCGGCAGAATCCTCAACGCCTGTAAAGCCGCCTCTGATTATAGCGGGATTGCCGTTACGGAAATAGTCGGGAGCGACAGTATGAGAAATCGTCCCAGCGAACCATATTTCGTTGCGGGTAGATGTGAGAGCGGAATACGCACGGTTGAAGTCTGGGAAGGCGTCCGCCCAGCTCGTGCCGCGAGGATTGATCGCTGTTGAACCTGCGCGGACGTGAACGACCTTGTTAGAATCGCCACCATGGCCATACCACGGAGGAACCTCGCCCGCCGCATTAACATTCAAGGACTTAACAACATCAGCCTGTCCAGGGGCGGAAACAACGACGCGCACGGTAAGTTCAGTGCCAGGCGTGAAAGCGACTGGACAGTCAATATTAACTTCGCCCCCTATCTGAAGGCCCGAGAATTCCTTCGACCAGCTCTTGCCATCTCCTGAAATTTCGACTCTCGCCGTGGCATTGTATGGCGTTCCATCACCGCCTATTTTAAAGGTAACAGAAGGCCCTGCCGATTCTGGAGAGAAGGAAACTTGAACATCGCCGTCGATTGTCGGCACACCGAGAATTGACTGCGCGGCCTCCGATGTTGTACCGTAAAAACCAAGGTTGGCGATACCGCCGTTAGGTTCGCCCTCCTCACCGACGGGCCACGAAGAAATTGAGCCGTCAATAGCAGGCGAATACTTCGCAGCGTCAGTTACGACACGAGCATCAATGAGTGCCGCTGTAGTAGTACTCTTATAATAAATTTTAGTACAATCCGAGGATGCTCGCGGAATACTGAATTTAGTTGGCTCATATACGAGATTTTTAACCTCATCAGGCTTAGTTACGAAATTTGGATCTCCTACGATAATATGGTCTCCAAGCGTAATCGTCGCTCCAGAATACGTCTTGAGATAAAGAGTGGAAAGCCCTCCGAAAAGCGTGTAGTCAATATCCGCACTGCCACCGTGAATATAAACATCAGCGGCTGCGCGATTATCTGTGGATATGGCGTTGCCCCAAAAGATTGAGTTTCTTACCTTTACATTGGCGCGGATGACGTTGAGGCCCGCTGCAGAACAAAATTCGAAGTTTCCGCTTTCTGAGCGTTCCTTCGAGCCTTGCAGATTGTATGCGAAAGTGCAATGGTCGAGATCCACCGTATCATCGGCCGATGGTATATTGATATACAGAGCACCGGAATTGCCGCCATTACCGAAGCCGTTGTAATGACGGTTACAGTTAGCAACCCACAAACAATTCGTGAACGCGCTGCCGCCGCAACCGTTGACAAGGCATAATGTACCACCGTTCGCAGGATGCGAAAGCTGATTGGCTACTATGCGAGTATTGCGCATCGTAAGCGGCGCATTATCGACATAAAGCGCTGAGCCGCGCGCCGTGCGCCAATTCTGCACCCAACCATTTGTAACGAAAAGGCAGTTATCAATGTAGGCACGCTTAAAGGTAGCAATATAGCCTCCAAAACCCGGATCGGTATCTATTAAGCCGCTAGTATTACCTAAGATCATATTGCCGCTCGACTCGCAATCTTCAAAAACAGCGATTGCATCCTTAGTGCCTGTAAGACAGAAGCCTCGGCCCATTGTTCTTTTTGGAGATGGCCCCCAGCAATTGTTAAAGAAGCGGCACTTGCGGAAAATAATCGACGAGCCGCCAGTCTTTACGAATCCGTGGAGTAAGAACCTGCCAAATGAACAACGCTCGATGATGTTTGTGCAGTCGACGAAGGAGGCACTCACCGTCAACGCCTGTTCAATGGAACTATTCTTTGACTGAATGCCCTGCCCGTCGAACACAGTCTCAGGATTTGATTCATCCAGTTCAAGCGATACGCCTTCCTCGCCGAGGAAGCCACCGAGAACGAGACACGGGCGAGAGAGCGTAAGAGCTGCGGAAAGAGGATACGTGCCGCTCTTAAAAAGAACTGCCGCAAGATATCCTGTGTGATGCGACGTTTGCGCGGCGGACAGTGCCGCCTGCGGCGCCATCGCATTAGCCCAAGAAGTACCGTCCTCATTACCTGCGCCAGTCGCGGCTGCGAAAATACCTTTGTAAATGACGAAAGTGCGTGTCGCAGTAAGTCCTTCCGCCGCGGAGCCTGCGATACCCGTAACGAGTACGCCGCCAAAGCCGCTTGAATCGTTATTCTTGTACGTTAGAGTGTAGTCTACATCTTTCTTGAGAGCAACACCGTCAAGCGTAACGACGACTTCTGGCGTTACAGGAGAGCCGAGATAGATGATTTTCTCAGGCAGTGAAATCGTTAAATTCTTCGACGTAGTATCGCCTTCTACAATAGAGAGAATAACAGAACCTGCACCGCCTGCGCCGCCGCGGGTCGAGTCATTATTGCCGCCACCGCCGCCGCCGGCACCGAAGCCGCTTACGCCTGCAGCGCCATGACTGGTGGCAGCCGTACCATTGCCGCCTGCACCGGCGTTAATGCCGCCGATGCCGCCGAGCGTACCACCACCGCCGCCGCCCGCACCGTAAACTCCGATCTCCGCGCCGATGAAATACGGAGAACCTTGGCCGCCGTTTCTGGCAGACGCTGACGATGCCGTTGAAAGCCCTTGCCAGAAAGAGCCGCCGCCGCCTGGCCCATAGGCGTTGTATGTATTGTTATTGATGCTGATGCCGCCGCTATGCCCTTGAGTGGAGTCGTAATTCCAACCGTCTATATGCGCCGTTGTATTCTTGTTGGCGCTGCCGCCTGAAGATGCGATTGAGCCGCCGGCAGACGGAGCGGTCGAGCTCCAGGCGCCGCCGCCACCACCGCCGAACGCCTCGATATTTATATCTCCCGCCTGCAGGAATGAAGAGGCTCCCTTCCCGCCGGCGCCGCCATTGGACGTAGATGGAGATCCTCCTGCGCCAACCTCAAGCTTAATGCTTGAACCTGCAGGAACAAAAACCTTCTTTGCGACATGAATGACGCCGCCACCACCGCCGCCGCCGCCGGCACGGTTACCGCCGGCACCGCCGCCGCCTACAACAAGCGCCTGTTCAATCGTTAAATCACGCTTCGCAGAGAGAATGTATGTGCCTGAATTGAAAGTGTAGGCACGGGCGTTTCCGACAGCGACCGACACTGGCAACGCTGCAGTTGAATCAAAGGTATCGTCACTGTAAGAGAGGCTCTCCCCTGTCACGGTTGCATCAACAGGCCCATTCACCTTCAAAGAGACGCGAGCGCCGCCGCCATTGTAAGAGGCATTATCGGGGATTCCCGTCCATCCACCAATAACTTTTCCTGCTGACGGCGTGTAGACAACATTTGCCGTGGAGCCGAGTTCAAGATATGCCTCTACCGATGCCGCCGCCTCGCCACCGTTGATTGAGACGAGTCCAGAACCGTCCGGCACCGACACCGCGTACTTTGCCTTGATAACTCCGTCATCATTTATATAGCCCTCCGGAAGGACCATCTCCGCGCCGGTGAAACGCGCACGATCAAGCGCTCGGTTGTAGGCAAGCTCGGCATCGGTAAGAACGCGCTTATATATTCTCACGGCGTAAAGGTCAAAGGCGGCGTTGCGCTTCCCGATCCAAGTACCGATATTTACTTGGTCGGTAGTCGGCCTTCCGCTGTAGGCCGTGTTATTAAGGCAAAAGCCCTCATCGTTGAAAGCAACCTTTGCACCCGATCCATCGCGGACGATCGCAACAGATGTATCTTGACCGAAATAGCCGCGTGTGTCTTTGCGGATACCTGCGTACTGAAGATTCATAGACGATGTTGCCGCATACTGAAGAGCGCCGAATGCGCCGCGTTGTGCCTTAAGATAAGTCGCGTCCTTATCACCCTGCATAGAAAGAATCAAATCGCGCACGTCGGCGCCATTTCCAATATGGATATACGCGGCAGTCCAGTTAAAATACCTCGGGCGGATGAACATCTCTACCGTCATTGACTTATCCTTAAGCGCGGCAGTGACACCGGAAACAAAATTCGACATATAAGTCTTACCGTCAAATGCGATAGCGTTCACACGGCGGTCAAGCTCGCCATTGGCGCCCCATCCGCCAGTTGTGCCTGCTTCGTCAAGCCCGTCCCAGGAGGCAATGAGCCCCTCGGAAATATAAGAAGAGAACGGCATCGCTGTTGCAGCGGCTGTTTCCACAACAGCCTCGACCGGAGATGTGGCCGTGAACGTAACCTTCTTTGCGCCGTCGCTCTTAACGGCATTGCCTGGAAGCCCCGTCCAGTCTCTAAGCCCCCTTCCCTCGCTAGGCGTGTAGACGAATGTTACGCTCTCGCCAACTGGCACCCAGACGCTTCCCTCATCACTTCCGTTCACCGTCACCGTGCCGTCAGTGACTACGACATCTATTCTAACCTCAAGAAGATTACGAGCGGCATCAAACCGATAACCGTCAGGCAGCGTCTCTGGCAGAGCCTCCGCGAGCGACAAGCCGTCATAGCGTATCTTATCGACTGCCGCGTTAAACGCCACCTCCGTCGCGTCAAGCGGACGCGAGTAGATTCTCAACACATTGAACAAGCCTACGAAACGGTCTGTCGCAGCATTGTAGCGGGAGCCAAGAGCCGGATAATCATTATCTCCGCTTACAGATATATTGCCAGTAGCAAAATTAGAAATCTTTTCACCGTTTGCAAAGAAGTTTTCAGGGGCAGAGCCTGATTGATTGTACGAGACAGTATATGTTTTGCGTGAGAGGCCCATCGGCGAAGACACCTTTGCAAGCGTAGCGGAAGAACCGTTGGCGCCGCCAAAGTAACTTGCACCAGGCGAAGCGTTCATATACAACAGCCGCGACGTAAAGCGGTTGTTCACCACTTGAACAAAAGCATTGGTGCGGTATGGTGTGATGCTCGCTTCAATCGTATTCCAGTCAGGCAGAAGGTTTGCCAAGCGAAGCGGATGGGCATTGTTTATGCAGCCCCACACCTCAAGCGCGTCTTCACGAAACGCAGCGCGCCCGCGAATAAGATCCCACGGATACTGCTGCTGACCGGTAAGGTCGTACCACTTGAATGAAAGGTTGTCATGTACACCTGGAGCGACATTCTCCTTTGCATCCCAAAGCCCGATCAACCCCTTGGAAATATATGTAAGCGCAGGCAATTCCAGTTCAGCAAAGACTGAAATCGCAGCAGGCGCGGCGGCCGTAAAGGTGACAGTGCGATCGTCCGACGATTTTTCCGCCTTGAGAGGAAGCCCCGACCAACGCACTTTCGTCCCCTTTTCAGGCGTAAAGGCGACAGTAACTTTCGTGCCTACCTTAAAGTATGTGCCGCTTTCGAGAGAAGCTGCGCCGCCCTTGACTACGATATCATACCTCACTTCGAGGCACTGCTTCTCGCTGTTCCAGCGATAGCCGTCAGGTAGCGTCATGTTGCCAAGCGTCGCTTCTTCGTCCGCGCCAAAGAAGCGTATTCTGTCGAGCGCGGCGTTGAAAGCGACCTCGACCGGCTCAAGAGGACGAGAATAGAAGCGGATTGAATAGAGCGAACCTGCAACTGTACTGTCGGTGTTGTCATATCTCGACCCTAATGCTGGATATGTACCCAATGTCCAAGCAGAACACGGAGAGCGCCCTATCGGCACCTCGGAGCCGTTCACATAGTAGTCAATGCGCCCATTAAGCAGTGATGCTGCGCTATCGCGGTAGACGGCCGTAAGCGTATTAGCGTTACCGGCTCTGATTAACTCCGACTCGCCGTAATCGCAAGCTCTTTCTCCATTGTATCGCTGAGCGCCGAAGCCGCCAATATCCGTTCGCACAATAAATATACGATGTTGGTCATCACAATTTGAGAAAAGATTGTAGCCAGAATTGATTTTGGCGCAGAACTCTGCTGTAAGGTAGCTGGGAATCGGATGCGTGGTGAAGGCTGAATCTTTACTTCCGCCAAGAACAAGATTATTACCGCCCCAAGAGCCGGAATTGCGCAGCGTCCACTTGCGGCCAGAGCCTGTAAGATCTACCCAGCCTGTGGAAGTTTGAACATTATGAAAGCCTGTGCCTGCATTATCAATGCCGTCGAAGAGCGCGAGAATGCCCTTCTGCACGTATGAGTAAGGCGTAATGGAGCTTTCGCCCGCCGAATCTGTCGCGAGAGATGTGATACATATCGGCGCGCCTGCCGTGAAATTAACGACGCGCTCGTCCGCTGCATCTGGATAGGAGTAAGCACTCGGCATATTTGTCCAACCGAGAAAGCCCTCTCCGTGATACGTAAGCGTCACGCTCTCACCGACTTTAATCCAGGCAGTAGGAAGTTTCGAAGCCTCTCCTCCATTGATTGAAACGAGGCCCTTTGCGGCAATTGCGTTTGCAGAAACGCGCACTTTAAGAGCATCGCTTGCGCTGTCGTACTCATAGCCATCGGGAAGATCTGCAGGAAGAGCCCATTTTAAGGAGAGATTCTCATGACGGATGCGGTCAAGCGCGCGATTGAACGCCATTTCCTTCGCGGTGAGCAAGCGATTGTAAACTCTGAGGAAGCGAATGTCGCCGCGCAGTGCCTGAGTGGGCTGGTCGTAGCGTCCGCCGATAATAAATGAGTTGGCCGCATTTTGTTGGGCATGCTGGCCGCTCGCATAGAACGAGGAAGCGTTGGAATCGCGCCACGCCTGAAGGTACTTAACTTCATCGGCGATGGTAAAATATGCTAATTCATTGGCCTTTACCTTAGAATCAAGTTTAATATCGCCTGTGGTACTACCGTTGCGGCGATAGTGGCGCAATGCTCCGTCTTGATAAGTCGTACCGTTATTGTGGCTGACAATCATACCGTAGTTTGCGGGCCTATAGTTTGAGAAGATGATGCCTGTCGTATCAAGGGTCTTCGGCTGGAAGGCGAATTCCCAAGTCGCAGTATGCCAAGTAAGCTTTGAAGTTAATGCCTCAGGCAGTACGCAAGGATTCCCGTCTGCATCATTGCGCATCGCATTTCCATTCGCCCATGTCGCGACGCCATTCATCGTGCCATCAAAGCCGTAACCGGAAAGATCCTTCCAGACTGAAGCCGCTGGATTGTGGACGCCTGTGCCTGCATTGTCAATGCCGTCCCAAAAACCGACCAAGCCGCCAGGCACATACGAACGCGAGAGACCGAGATACGGAGTTGCAGGGCCTGCGTCATACACATTGAACTTTTTGGTATACAACTCACCTTCATAATCGCCGATGCCTGTAAGCACCATCTCTCCGTAGCCGGGAGATGTGTTATTTAAGTAAGAGACTTTGTAATCGACATCTTCAACAAGAAGTTTGTCCGTAAAATAATCGTATACAACTGCGCTCGGCGTAGGATATGGAGCATTAGGAATGATTCGCTGCGGAGGAATTTCTTCTTTGATGCACAACTTTGAAAAACAAGGCCCGGGGATAAAGTCGCCTTTCTTCTCAGAGTTTACGAGGAACGCTTTGTCGCTCGACGGATTTGCGACATCAAATATGCCTATTGCGCCGGTAACGGAATTTGTGGCTGGAACAAAATGATGGACGAGATTGTCTTCATACCACACCTTAAAGTCGTAAAGCCTGAAAGATGCCATTTTTCCGGTGTCGGAGCAACCGAAAATATAAAATGTTCCGCTGCCCTTGTCCAAGGAGCCTGTTGTTGTATAAAGCTCTTCTTCAACAGTAAGTTTTACGTTACCTGACGACTCTGTAGTAATTTCGATGCAGCAATCTTTTCCAAGCGTGCCTGGCACTGCAGCAATATTATTTCCAGGAGAATGGAACATATACTTGTCGCTCTGCCAATTGAAAAGATATTGTTTAGAATTCCATTGGTAACCGAAAAATGCAGTGCTTGATTTATACGTCGTTGGACTGAAATTCATCTTGACGGAATACTTCGGCCCTATGGCGGTACTCAAACCGATGCGCTGCACGCCAGTCGATTCAAGATATTGAAGAGCCCTATACCCCTCTGGAAGTGAGACACTTTCGTAGTTGAAGGCGCTGCTCGTTAAAGCACTGGTAGCAGCGATAAACGCAAGGACAATAGTCTTGATAGTACTATTCATTTTCAGCCTTTCCGTCACAATTATCGACATGATAATCTTCCTGACGATATGTATAGTAACACAAGTAGGCGCACCGCGTCAAGTGGGAAAATACGAGTTATTTCAACAAATACCCCCCCCCCAACTTTTTTTAATTAACTACTGAGTGGTTAGTTGCTAGGGGCTAGTGGTTAGTGGCTAGGGGCTAGTGGTTAGTGGTTAGGGGATAAAACTCCCAAACTGA
>JAEIGA010009019.1_pt1 | contig 15092 bp, 16 predicted proteins | sample 9270691 | NCBI WGS metagenome assembly JAEIGA01 (sample SAMN17057246, study PRJNA624740) | gut metagenome | biome: biome; isolation source: fecal sample | host: Bos grunniens | place: China: Xizang | collected 2019
AAAAGCATACGATATCGTATTAAACGGTACAGAACTTGGTGGCGGTAGTGTTCGTATCTTCAACAACGAAATCCAAAACAAGATGTTTGAAATGCTTGGATTTACTCCAGAACAAGCACAAGAACAATTTGGATTCCTTCTTAATGCATTCAAATATGGTGTACCACCACACGCAGGACTTGCTTATGGTTTAGACCGTATCTGTATGTTAATGGCTGGAGAAGACAGCATCCGTGACGTAATTGCATTCCCTAAAGTAAAAGACGCATCATGTCTTATGACAGAAGCTCCTACAAGAGTAGCTCCAAAACAATTAGAAGAATTAGCAATTACAATTGTAGAAGAAACAAAATAAAGTTTTGTGTGCTACCCATCAAGTCAATGTCATTAAGTTAATAATATTAATCTAAAAAGAAAGAGGAAAATGTCCTGTGTAATGAAATTACATTTGGTATTTTCCTTTTTTTGTACATTATAAGAGCAGATAACATAATGTCATCTGTACAAATGTGAGATGATGTTTTAAAATAAAGTGAAATATTATAGTGGAAATACAGAAGTGAGAAGAGAATGAAAAAAATAGTTGTTTTGTGTATGATAATGATTTTGCTATTGTTGGGATGTTCAAAACAAAGCGAAGAAAATATAGAAACAGTAGGAATTACCTTTACAGATGATTTGGGAAGAGAAGTGATGGTAGATAATCCACAGAAAGTCGCAACATTACTGGGGAGCTTTGCGGATATGTGGTTTTTGGCGGGAGGAACGGTAATTGCGTCTGCAGATGATGCATGGGATAATTTTCATTTAGATATGCCAGAAGAAGCTGTAAATTTGGGGAAAACAAAAAGTTTGAATTTAGAAAAATTGCTTTCAATAGAACCAGATTTTATTATTGCAAGTACGAATACAAAGATAGATTTAGAATGGAAAGAAACATTGGAAAATGTAGGAATTCCAACGGCATATTTTGATGTCTCTGATTTTGAAGACTATCTTCGAGTATTGAAAATTTGTACAGATATCACTGGAAGAGAAGATTTGTATGAAAAACATGGATTGTCTATTCAGAAACAAATTGAAAATATCATCAAGAGCAGTGAAGAAAGAGTGGAGCGAGAAGGTGCACCAAAAGTACTTAGTTTGCGAGTATCAGCTGCCAATGTACATGCAAAGAGTAGTCAGGGAAACGTACTAGGAGAAATGTTGAAAAAAATGGGCTGTATCAATATTGCTGACGATGATGAAACGCTGTTGGAAAACATTAATATTGAACATATATTGGAACAAGATCCAGACTTTATTTTCTATGTACAGCATGGAGATGACAAGAAGGCTGCAGAAGAACACATTAATACTTTTCTGAAGGAAAATCCAGCTTGGCAAGAATTAACTGCAGTCAAAGAAGGCAGAGTTTATAGTATGGATAAGGAACTCTATAATTTAAAACCTAACGAACGTTGGGCGGAAGCTTATGAAAAATTGGAAGGAATTTTAAGTGATGAGTAAAAAAAGAAGAAGGATTCTTTTGCTGACATCCCTCATTCTTGTTTTGAGTATTTTTTTGAATCTCTCATTTGGTGTCGCAGAATTGACGCCTGTTATTTTAAAATATGTCAGACTACCAAGAACATTGGCTTGTATCTTCGCAGGAGCAGGACTTGCTGTATCTGGAAGCGTCATTCAAAACGTTCTTTCTAACAAACTTGCATCCCCAGGAATTATTGGAGTGAATGCAGGTGCAGGATTTGCAGTGACAGTTTGCTGTGCTAGTGGAGTGCTCAGCGGTTGGGCAATTGCAGGAAGTGCATTTACAGGAGCAGTCTTAGCAGTGCTCCTTGTGGTAGGTGTTGCACAAAAAATGAATGCGTCTCGAACCACGGTAATATTAGGTGGTGTGGCAATTAACAGTTTTTTGAATGCAGGTTCTGAGGCGATTATTACACTATTCCCAGATGTGGGAGCGGTGAGTGGGGATTTTCGCGTGGGCGGATTTGCTTCTGTAACAACGGCGCGATTGATACCAGCAATTGTATTAATCTCGATTGGATTGATGATCGTATTTTCCTTGGCAAACGAATTAGATGTTATGTGCCTTGGAGAAGAAACTGCGCAGGGGCTTGGCCTTCCTGTGAAAATGACGAGAACCATTTTACTCGTTACAGCTGCACTTTTAGCTGGTGCCAGTGTAAGTTTTGCAGGCTTACTGGGATTTGTAGGTTTAATTGTGCCACACATTGTAAGAAAATTAGTTGGCAGTGAGAGTCACCATGTGTTACCAATGTGTGCGATTGGAGGAGCATCCATCGTAGCATTGTGCGATTTCGTGTCGCGCATGATTTTTCAACCATACGAAATTCCAGTAGGAATTATTATGTCATTCATCGGAGGACCATTTTTCGTGTTCTTATTGTTGAAAAACAAAGGAGGACATAGACGTGATTAAAATGAAAAATGTATACGCAGGGTATGGAAATGAACTAGTACTACAAGATATTAATCTTCATTTGGAATTGGGAAAGGTTACGGTCTTAGTAGGGAAAAATGGTTGTGGTAAAAGTACTCTGTTAAAATCGTTGATTCGATTAAATCCACATTCAGCAGGTTCAATTACCGTGGATGGAATTGCCGTAGAAGAATTTAAATCTAACGAACTGGCTCAAAAAATTGCCTATCTTCCACAAGGGAAAAATGTTCCAGACATTTCTGTGAGGAGAATGGTGCTTCACGGACGCTTTGCGTATTTGAATTATCCAAGACGCTACAGACAAAAAGACTATGAAATTTCAGAGAATGCGTTGCGCTGGGTGGGAATTGAAGATTTGGCAGAAAAAAACATGAATCAGTTATCAGGAGGCATGCAGCAGAGGGTTTACATTGCCATGGCAATTGCCCAAGACACACCGGTAATCTTGATGGATGAACCGACGGTGTATTTGGACATTTTACACCAATTGAAGGTGATGGAAATGGCAAAGAAATTAGCAGATGAGGGAAAGGCTGTGGTTATGGTACTACATGATCTGACGCAGGCTTTTCGATATGCAGATGACATTATTGTAATGGAAGATGGAAAAATACTAGACGCTGGAACACCAGAAGAATTATTTTCTAGAAAAACGATTGATACGACCTTCCAGATTACAATGAGTCGAGTGCTAACAGAATCTGGGTTTCAATATTATATAGAGAAAGAGAAGTAGAGGCCGATTATATGAAAAAAAGATTTGTATCTCAGGTGGAGCTATTTAAAGGGATTAAGCCTGAAACACTAGAAAATATTTTGAATCTGGGAAAAATAGTAAAGGTTCCGAAACACTCATTTTTAATACGTGCGAAAGAACCGGTTTCAGCCATTTATTTACAAGTGTCTGGAAAGTCAATTGTATACAATTTGACACATGGAGGGAAGAGAAAAATTCTTTTTGTGTGTGGACAAGGTTCTCTTTTGAATTATAACCTTATGGATGATTTTCATTCAGCAGTGTTTTGCGAAACAATTGAGGAAAGTGAAGTGTTTGCTATCTCTGTTGGGGACTTTGCAAAATGTTTGGAAAAAGATTGGAAACTTGTCCAAAATATTTTGTTTGCACAAGAAAAGAAAATCTGGAGATTATCGCACCAATTGAAAAACACAAGCAGCAGTATTCAACTAGAAAGAAAGTTGGCGGCAAAACTTTGGAAGCTTGGAAGAGATTTTGGAATCGAAACAGAAGAAGGGATTGAAATTGATGTTAATATGTCGATTACTTTCTTGGCAGATATGCTGGGCACTTCGAGAGAAACTACTTCCAGAACTTGTACACTGCTTACAGAAGCTGGTTTGATTAAGATTAATAAGAAAAGAATTACCATTATTGATAGGGATAAAATGTTAGAATTCTACAAATGTGGCAATATAAAAATGCTATAGAAAACACCTATATATTGATAAAAATAGTTATAAAGGTTTCGTGATATTTATCACGGAACCTTTATTTTTGTTTTGTTAAAATGATAAACAGGAGAAATATATAATGAAGAAAGGAGCCATCATGGGATACAATTTATCAAAGGAAAAAGCAGAAAAAGTCTTTCAGGGATGGGCAGAAAAATATGATGTTTTTGCTCCGGTTTTGATGGAAGGCGAAGGATGTTTTTCAGACACAGATATTATTCGTTACGGAAAAGTGAAAAGATTGGATGATATCGAGTGGAAGAAAAAATCAGACTATTCTTTTAAAGAAATTTTATTAAAAATCAACGAAACATTGTTCTACTTCACAGAAGATCAAACAACTGTTCCAAAGGGGCCAGAAAAAGATATTTTAATCTTTTTACGTGCATGTGATTTACATGCAGTAAAACGTTTGGATGAGATTTATTTAAAAAATGGTTTCGAAGATTTTTACTACGCGAGAGTAAGAGAACGTGCAAAATTTGTTCTTATGGGCTGCGAAACAACTTGCGCATCTGGATTCTGCGTAAGCATGGGTACAAACAAAGCGGATAATTACGATGCTTATGTAAAAGTAGATGAAGATGTTGTTTACATGGATTTAAAATGGGAAGAACTTTTCAAAGATTTAGAAGGTGCAGATGAAGCGAAAGTAACTCCTGATTTTGTAACAGAAAATATTGAAAAAGTAACATTACCAAAGAATCTTTCAAATGATAGCTTTACTAAAGAAATTTGGAAAGAATACGGTGCACGCTGCATCGCTTGTGGACGTTGTAATTTTGTTTGTCCAACATGTACTTGCTTTACAATGCAAGATATCTTCTATCGCGACAACTCAAACGTAGGTGAAAGAAGAAGAGTTTGGGCTTCATGTCAAATCGACGGATACACAGACATGGCTGGTGGACACAGCTACCGTAAGAGCCAAGGTGAAAGAATGCGTTTCAAAGTAATGCATAAAATTTACGACTATGAAAAACGTTTTGGATATCCAATGTGTGTAGGATGTGGACGTTGTGATGATGTTTGTCCAGAATACATTTCTTATTCAAACTGTGTAAATCGTTTAGCAAAGGAGGAAAAGGAAGCATGATGAATCATTATATTCCACAACTTTCAACGATTAAAGAAGTAATAAAACATACAGACTTAGAGTATACATTCCGCATGGAATTTGAAGGCGATGTAAAACCAGGACAATTTTTTGAAATTTCGATTCCAAAATATGGCGAAGCACCAATTTCTGTAAGTGGTATTGGGGAAGGAACTGTAGACTTTACAATTCGCCGTGTTGGAAAGGTTACAAACGAAATTTTCGAAAATTATGTGGGTGACAAATTCTTTATTCGTGGTCCTTATGGAAATGGTTTTGCCATTGAAAATTACAAAAACAAAGAACTTGTAATCGTAGCAGGTGGTACAGGTCTTTCTCCGGTAAGAGGTGTAGTTGACTATTTCGCACGCAATAATGCAGATGCGAAAAGCACAACATTGATTGCTGGGTTTAAATCTCCAAAAGATGTTCTTTTCAAAGACGATTTCAAAATGTGGAAAGAAAATATTAATGTAATCCAAACAGTTGATACAGCACCAGAAGATTATGAAGGTCCTGTTGGAATGGTTACAAAATATATTCCAGATTTAAAATTTGAAGACATCGAAAACACAGCATTTATTTGTGTTGGACCTCCAGTTATGATTCGTTTCACAGTTATGGAAATTTTGAAATTAGGTGTTCCAGAAAAGAATATTTGGATTTCTCATGAAAGAAAAATGTGCTGTGGACTCGGGAAATGTGGTCACTGTAAGATCGGTTCTACATACGTTTGCTTAGATGGACCTGTATTCAACTATGTAGATGGAAAAGAACTGATTGATTAGGAGGTGTCAGCATGGGATTAGATATTAATACAAAAAAACTGAAAAAGAATGCCTTCCGTGTATCGAAAGAACGTGGAATTGGAGCATCTAGAATTCGTGTTCCAGGCGGATATCTTAATGCTGAAGTACTTGGCATGGTGCAAGAAATTGCGCAGACATATGGAAATGGATATGTACATCTTACAACACGTCAAGGGTTTGAAATTGAAGGAATCCGTTTGGAAGATATGGATGAAATCAATGAAAAACTTCAACCAATCATCGAAAAGGTTGGAATCAATCAAGACGTTCCAAACACAGGCTACCCAGCTTCAGGTACAAGAAATATCAGCGCATGTATTGGGAACAATGTTTGTCCATTTGCAAACTACAATACAGCTGAATTAGCAAAACAAATCGAAGATGCCGTGTTTCCAAATGACCTTCACTTTAAAATTGGCTTAACAGGCTGTTCAAACGATTGTGGAAAAGCAAGAATGCATGACTTCGGAATCATCGGTATGACAATGCCACAATACAATCCAGACCGCTGCGTAAACTGCCAAGCATGTGTAAAAGGATGTAAGAGTTTATCAGTAGCTGCGCTTCGTGTCGAAAATAACAAGATTGTAAGAGATGAAGAAAAATGTCTTGGATGCGGTGTTTGTATCACAAAATGTCCAACACGTGCATTTACAAGAAGTAAAAAGAAATATTACAAACTTACAATCATGGGAAGAACAGGAAAGAGAAATCCAAGACTCGGTGAAGATTTCCTTATTTGGGCTGACGCAGAAAACATCATCAAGATTATTCTTAACACATACAAATTTGTTGATAAATATATCTCACCAGACGCACCTGGAAGAAAAGAACATATCGGATATATCATCGACAGAGTTGGATTCGAAGAATATAAAAAATGGGCATTAGATGGTGTGGAATTAATGCCAGAGACAATCATAAAAGAATGCGTATATTGGAGTGGCATTCATTTTGATAGATAGAAGAGGTATAGAATATGAAAAAAATACAATCTACCTGTAATTATTGTGCCATCGACTGTAACCTTGATTTCTATGTAGAAGACAACCGAATTGTGAAGGTTGTCCCAACAAAAGGTTATCCTGTAAACGATGGATTTAGCTGTATCAAAGGTCTTTCCTTAGATAAACAACAAAGAACAGTAAAACCAAACAGTCTTCCAAAAATTCGTCAAGAAGATGGAAGTTTCAAAGAAGTTTCTTGGGATGAAGGATTCCAACATGTGGCTGATAAATTAAAAGAACTTCAAGCAAAATATGGACAAGAAAGCGTGGCAGGTATCAGTACTGGTCAGCTTACATTAGAAGAATTTGCTCTTTTCGGACACGTTATGCGTGACCACTTAAAAACAAATGTAGACGGAAATACACGTCTCTGTATGGCTACAGCAGTAGTAGCACACAAGCAAAGTTATGGATTTGATGCTCCAGGATATACATTAAATGATTTAGAACTTTCAGATACAATCGTTCTTATCGGTTCAAACCCTGTAGTAGCACATCCAATCGTTTGGGGAAGAATTCAAAACAATAAAGTTTCTGGGCGTAAAGTAATCGTTGTAGATCCAAGAAAATCTGAAACAGCTCAAAATGCAGATTACTGGTATGGTATTAAGCACAGAAGTGACTTGTTATTGTTCTACACAATTGCAAATCAATTGATTGAAAAAGATTATTTGGATCATGAATTTATTGAAGCAAATACAGAAAAATTTGAAGACTTCAAAGAATTTGTAAAAGCGTATACATTAGAACGTGGTGTAGAAGGCACAGGACTTTCAGAAGAACAAATTTTAGAATTTGTAGAATTAATCCACAGCGGAAAGAACGTTTCTTTCTGGTGGACAATGGGTGTTAACCAAGGTTATGAAGCCGTTCGTACAGCACAATCAATCATCAATATCGCACTTATGACAGGTAACATTGGAAAACCTGGTACAGGCGCAAACTCAATTACTGGACAATGTAATGCTATGGCATCACGTGCTTACTCAAATACAGCAGTATTCTACGGTGGCGGTGATTTCACAAATCCAGCAAGAAGAGCACGTATTGCAACTGTTCTCGGTGTGGATGAAAGTAAACTAGCAGAAAAACCAACTAAGACATACAATCAAATCATTGAAGGCATCAATGCAGGTGAAATCAAAGGTCTTTGGATCTTATGTACAAACCCAAGACACAGTTGGACAAACAACGAAACATTTGCAGAAGCTACAAAGAAATTGGAACTTTTCGTTGTACAAGATATTTACGACACAATTGAAAGTGCGGAAGACTGTACAGTATACTTCCCAGTTGTTCCAGGTATCAAAAAAGAAGGTACTTACATTAACTTAGAAAGACGTCTTTCAGCAATGCGTCCAGTTTTAGAACGCGGCGAAAATGAAATTTCTGACTATGAAGCGATCCTAGGTGTAGGTAGAGCTTTAGGTATGGGCGATGAATTAAAAGGTTGGGAAACTCCAAGAGATTGCTTTAACTTAATGAGAGAATGTTCAAGAAATATGCCATGTGATATCACAGGTGTAACTTGGGAAATGTTAGAAAACTCTCATGGTATTCAATGGCCATATCCAGAAGGAAAAGAAGAAGAAAACAAAGAGGAACAAAGAAGACTTTATTCTGACGGAAAATTCTTTACGCCATCGAAAAAAGCACAATTCATGTTTGAAGAAGTACGTGAAAATCCACTTCCAACTACAGATGAGTTTCCAATTGTACTCAACACAGGTCGTGGTAGCGTAGGACAATGGCATACACAAAGTCGTACAAAAGAAGTGAAATTCGTAGAAGACGTATCAGCGAAAAAAGCGTATATCTACATGAATACAAAGATGGCAGAAGAAAACAATGTAAAAGAGTTAGATGAAATTCGTGTATATTCAGTGAATGGTCAGGATGCAGTATTCGTAGTAAAAGTAACAGATAATGTACAATACAAAGAATTATATGCTCCAATTCATTACATTGAATGTAATAAATTAACGCCATCTTTATATGACAGTTATTCAAAAGAACCTTCATACAAAGCGACACCAGTTCGTTTTGAAAAAATAGAAAAATAAGGAGGAAGCTTATGTATCGAATTAAAATTGACCGAAGCCGCTGCATCGGCTGCCTTACTTGTGTTACAGCTTGTGTAGTAAGTCATGAGACTGAAAGTGGAGACGCAAGAAATCGTGTAACTATTGATAGTGAAATTAAACCAGCACCAATTTTCTGTCGTCACTGTGAAAGACCAGAATGCGTTTACACTTGTATGACTGGTGCGATGAAGAAAAATCCAGAAACTGGATATGTTGATTATGACAAAGAAAAATGTGCAAGTTGTTATATGTGCATTATGTCATGCCCATTTGGGATTTTAAAATACGACAGCATTAACCAAACAGAAATCATGAAATGTAACATGTGTGTACACAGAAGTGAAGACGGTAAAGGCAATCCAATGTGCGTAGAAAAATGTCCAATGCAAGCAATTACGGTTGAGGAGGTGAAGTAATGAGATATGTAGTGTTAGGCGCATCTGCTGCAGGTATTAGCGGTGTTCGTGAATTAAGAAAACTTGACAAAGAAAGTGAAATCATTCTCATTTCAAAAGACAAAGTAATGTATTCACGTTGTATTCTTCACCATTACCTTGGAGGAGAAAGAACAATTCCAGAACTCAACTTTGCAGAAGAAAATTTTGAAGAACTTTATAAAGTAAACTGGATGAAAGGAAAAGCATGTGTGGGTGTAAATCCAGAAGCAAAGAAAGTGCTTTTAGATGATGGCGAAGAAGTAAGCTACGATAAACTTCTCATTGCAACAGGAGCTCATACCTTTATTCCACCAGTGAAAAACTTGAAAGAAGCAAAAAATGTAATCGGTTTCCGTAATATCGAAGATATCGAAACATTAAAAGAAGTTGCAAAAACTCGTAAAAACTTCATTGTTATGGGGGCAGGGCTTGTTGGTCTTGACTGTACAACTGGTCTCCTTGATTTAGGAGTGAATGTAACACTTGTTGAAATGGCAAACTGGATGTTAGTTAGACAATTAGATCCACGTGCGGCTAAAACATATCAAGATGCATTTGAAGCAAAAGGCGTAACACAATACTATGGTGATGGTATTAAAGAAGCAGTCCTTAATGATGATGGAGAAGTAAAAGCAGTTGTCTTAAATAACGGAAAAGAAATTCCTTGTGATTACGTTGTGGTAACAGCTGGGGTTCGCTCTAACGTGGAATTTTTAGAAGAATCTGGAATTGAAACAAACAAATTCGGTCTTGTGTATGATGAAACAGGAAAAACAAGTAACGAAAATATTTACGGAGCTGGTGATGTATCTGGCACAAGACCAATCTGGCCAGTAGCTGTAAAAGAAGGTATCATTGCTGCAAGCAATATGGTAGGTGTATCTAGAAAGATGACTGATTTCTTTGCTAGCAAGTCAACAATGAATTTCCTTGGAATTCCAAGTATGTCACTTGGCGAAGTAAATCCAGAAGATGATTCTTACAGTGTAGAAATCCGTGATACAAAAGATTCTTACAAGAAAATTGTTCATCAAAACGGAAAAATCGTTGGTGCAATTCTCCAAGGCGATTTGGCTTACGGTGGAATTCTTCAACAATTAATTGCAAGAAGAATCGATATAACAAAAGTGAAAAAACCAATTTTTGATGTGGACTATTCAGATTTCTTCCACATCAATGAAAACTTTGAATTCTATTACGAAGACTAGAGAGGATAAATTATGGAAAGATTAGAAAGAATGCCGGTACCGGTACTTCCAACATTTGTAGGTGCATTGACAATTTCTAACGTATATTCAAGTTTGGGATTCCCATGGGTACGCCATATGACAATGTGGGCAGCAACAATTGTATTATTACTATATATTGTAAAACTTGTGAAGTTCCCAAAAACATGCCAAAACGAATATCGTACAGTAGTGCCAAGCAGTTTATATGCGGCATTTAACATGATTCTCATGATTCTCGGAAGCTATTATTTCGACTATGTTCCAGCACTTGGAAAAGGAATGTGGAGTGTGGCAATCGTATTACATGCGGCACATATTTTATTATTTACATATCGCAATGTAATTAAGAAGAGAGACATTAACACATTTGTACCTAGCTGGTACGTTACTTATAACGGAATTATGGTTAGTTGTGTTGTTGGTGGCGCAATGAATGCAAGTGGAGTTTTAAAATATATTGTGTACTATGGAATTGCAGTTTACTTTGTTATTCTTCCATTTATGCTTAGAAGATTAATTAAAGTGGAAGTAAAAGCTCCTGTATATCATACAATGGCAGTTTTATTAGCTCCTTGTAGTCTCTGTGTAGTAAGTTACTTAAACGTAATTCAAAATCCAAACGCAATTGTTGTTTATGTATTGTATGCATGTGTATTAGCATCGCTTACATTTATTATTATCAAATTGCCAAAATTCTTTGCATTCCAATTTGCCCCTGGATTTGCAGGACTGACATTCCCAATGGCAATTGGTGTTGTTGCTAGTACAAAAATGGCTGGCTTCTTATCTGGAGCGGGAAATGAAGCATTAGCAAACGTTGTAAAACAAATTAGTGGTATTCAAATCTACTTAACTACAATGATCGTAGGATTTGTTCTTCTCAACTTTGTAATTATGGCATTAAAAGTAGAAAGAAAATAAGAAATGAAAATTGGTTGTGTAATCATGGCGGGCGGAAAAAGTTCCCGGATGGGAACTGACAAAGCCCTGCTAGAAATTAATGGAAAAAAGTTTATAGAGCAATTAGTAGAAGAATTTGATGGTTTTGAAGAAAAGCTGATTGCAAGAGGAAACAATAGTCGAATTGATAACGCTTCTTGGAAACTTGTCAAAGATATTTATCAGGAACGCGGACCAATCGGAGGTCTGCATGCAGCACTTACAGAGTGCGAATCAGATGCATTGTTTTGTATTTCTTGCGATATGCCGTTAATGAAAAGAACTTTAGCGGCTTATTTATGTAGCTCCTTGACAAAAGAATACGATGCTGTAATTGCAAAAACTGAGGATGGAAGAATACATCCGATGTGTGCAGTTTATCGTAAGAAAATAGCAACAATTCTTGAAGAACAAATTTTGTCAGGGAACAATCGTATCATGAGTGCTTTTGAAAGATTGCAAGTAAAATATGTATCTATTGATTTGGAAAAAGACGCACAACAATTATTAAATGTAAATACTCCGCAGGATTATTCGGAGTTAAAAAATAAATAACATAAAATCGGATTTCGAGTCGCTGTAACCTAAACGGAAACGCACGGTGCGCGACCGGAGTATATTTGGAAACGGATATGCTTTCCAGTGTGAGAAGGAGTTCGTATGAAGTATTCGAAATTAGCTATGTTAAATTTCATGGCTTTATGTTGTGTTCTTGGATTGTTTACTAAGAAGCTGATTAACCCATTTGCAAATATCATTACAGAAGCTTTGCATATTCCAGGAGGAGTAAGTACAGGATTTTCAATTATGTTCTTAGTGATTGCGGCTGAAATTGTACAGAAAAAACATAGCGGAACTTTGATGGCAACGGTACAAGGATTTTTAGCATTGGCACTTGGCAGAGTGGGAAGTATGGGAATCTTGATGCCTTTGGCATATATAGCTACAGGAGTGGCAATCGACTTTGTATATGGAGTACAGAAATATGTAAAAATATCGAAAACAGAGAGAATGGTATTTGCTAATTCATTAGCTGCTACGATGGCGTCGCTTATAGCAAATATTCTTGTGTTCCGCTTGAACGGAGCTGTTCTATGGCTGTATTTGAGTGTATCAGCTACAAGTGGGGCATTGTATGGGCTGCTGGGTTCTTCTATTGTGACGCGATTATATCCGATATTTAGTAACATCAGAGCAAATGGAGGAATAAATCATGAAATCACGTAAAGCTATTTTATTAGTAGGCTTATTAATTATAATCACTGCAATTACTGCAATGATTCATTTGAATACACGTCAAGAAATTCCAGAAAATGCGATACAGATATCTGTAAACGGAGAAGTATTTATGCTAGATATAGCTAAGCTGGAGTACGAGAAAGTGTCAGGTGTTCGCGTGAATGGAAAAGGTGAAGAAATTTTAGTAGAAGGAATGGGAATAAAACTGGAAGAAGTGCTGAAAGAGGTAGATATTACAAAATATACATCGATATCAGTTGTTTCGGATGATTCTTATAGTGCTGAAGTTTCAGCTGAAGAGATAAAAGAAGATAACAAAGTGTATTTGTTATATGAAGAAAAAGAAATGCGTTTGGTGGTATTCGGAGATGAAAACAGCAAGCGTAGTGTATCAAATGTTGTGCAGATTATAGTTGATTAGAAATAAAGGTTACATCTATCATCAAAACGATAGATGTAACCTTTTTATTGTTGCATAGACTGCTCTATGTGATGAATAAATATTTCACGAATATCCGCAATCTCGCCCAACCCTTTGAGAATGCAATTTACATGATAGCCATGAGACTCAAAAATAGATTTCCAAGAAGTCTCTTCATTTCCAGCGATTTCTTTGTGCGCATGGCTTCCAGCTACAATCATAAATGGAACAAGAATAATTTTACGTATAGCTGTACATTTGAGATATTCTATAATATCTTTTATGGAAGGATTAGATTGCATAGTTCCGATAATAATATTAGTACAATTCTTTTCTCTAAGTTTATGGTTTATTTGATTATAGACTACAGTGGTTTCACATTTGGAACCATGTCCTATATAGACAAGCAATTCGTCATCTTTAAGATTCCATTGATGTATCAGAATATTTGCAATGGTTTGAATAGATTGAGTGCTTGCAAGCAACGGTTCGCCAATCGAAATGTGAGTGAAGTAAGAACTCAATTTTTCAATGTCATTTTTCATAGCAGTATTTTCAATACCATCTATTATATGTGTTGGCTGCACAATAATATGAGTCATTCCGTCCTTGTACATTTGTTCTAATGCTTCGGTTACACTAAAAATATGTTTTTGATCTCGTGATTTGACAATTTTTCGTATTACAGAACTAGTCCAAGCAGAATAAAGAGGGTAGTTGGGGTAATGATTCTGGATTTCCTTTTCAATGACTGCTATTGTTTTTTGATATGTTTCCGTGTGAGTAGTACCGAAACTAACGACTAAAATGGCAGTTCTATCATGATGTTCAGAGGCTATCTGCATAATATCATTATCCTTTTTAGAATCCTAATTCTTCGCCAACTAAGATAACTTTGATTCTGCCTTTGTGTCTTGAATGACGAGTAATTACAACTTGACAGCACATGCAATCTTCAGAGTGGCAATCTGCACAGTGTCCTAATGCGGCACATGGAGTTTTTGTATGTAATCTTGCAGCATTTGCTGGAGCAGCAAAGAGACCAACGCGTTCGATTCCGGAATCTACATCATCTACGACTTTGTTCATACCAGCAATAACAAGTACATGCTCTGGTCCGTGCATTAAGCAGGCAACACGGTTCGCGTTTCCATCGATGTTTACCAGTTCTCCATCAACTGTAATAGCATTAGAGCTCATTAAGAAATAATCGCAAGCCATAGTTTCTAAGAAAACGGCTTTACGTTCTTCTGGAGTAGTAGCAAGGTTACGATCAATAAAATGAAGTGTTTCAGAAGCTTTTACAGCGTCTAAAAGACCACATTCTTTTACTGATTCTGTTCCGCCCATTCCGATTGTCTTAGCGTCCTTCATAAGGTCCATTGCGAGAGCAACTACTTCTTCTTTTGTTTCACAGTAGAATGCCTCCATGTTTCGCTTTGCAAAGTTTTTAATCATAGTGTTTGCAAGAGTTTTGTAAGCTTGTTGTTTTGGTGTCATGATAACTACCTCCTAAGTATTTGATTTTTTATAATGTTCACTTAAATTATTAGCAATAAGGATGAATAATAAAGGAATGATAAACGTAGGATAAGTACGTGGAGTGAAATCATTTATTGCAAATATTATAGCATGAAAAAAGATAATCTTTACATAAAAAATAAAATAAAAAAGTTGTTGACAAACAGTGAGTTTGTGATTATAATAACTTTTGTTCGGTTGCCAAATCGAATAAATGCACGAGTGGCTCAGTGGTGGAGTATCGCCTTGCCAAGGCGAGGGTCGCGGGTTCGAATCCCGTCTCGTGCTCTCAATTAAATAAACAATATGCACGAGTGGCTCAGTGGTGGAGTATCGCCTTGCCAAGGCGAGGGTCGCGGGTTCGAATCCCGTC
>JAEIGA010009020.1_pt1 | contig 15092 bp, 10 predicted proteins | sample 9270691 | NCBI WGS metagenome assembly JAEIGA01 (sample SAMN17057246, study PRJNA624740) | gut metagenome | biome: biome; isolation source: fecal sample | host: Bos grunniens | place: China: Xizang | collected 2019
AGTTTTAATCATTAGTTTTCTCCTCCTAAGCTACGATATTCTTCAACGATTTTTGCTACATCAGCGATAGCAACTTTTGGATAAACCTTACCGTTAATAGTTAATGCTGGTGCAATACCACAAGCACCGATACATCTTAATGCATCTAATGTAAATAATCCGTCTTCAGTAGTTTGACCTGGTTTAATGTTTAAAAGTTCAGCGAACTTATCTAAAACTTGTTGAGAACCTTTAACGTAACAAGCAGTTCCTAAACATACACCAACAACATACTTTCCTTTTGGAGTTAAAGAGAAGAATGAATAGAATGTAACAACACCATAAATTTCTGCTACAGGAATACCTGTCTTTTCAGAAACTAATTCTTGAACTTCAAGTGGAATATATCCATATTCATTTTGGATATCACTTAAAATCATCATTAATGGCGTCTTTTCATCTTGATATCTTTCAATAATTTTTTCAATTTGCTTTACAGCAGTTTCATTTAAATGAGCCATATATACCTCCGTTTTGTTTGTATCTTTTGTACAATATCCGTACAACTCCGATAATATTATACCAAAATGCCCCTAATTTTGCAAGGTATATTTTATAATTGTTAATTTACAAATAATTCCACTTTTATTATCAAAGCAAAAATTTCCTATACAAAAAAAGAACTAGTATCTTATACCAGTTCTATCTCGCATCATAAATCTCATAAATTAAAGCCTCAGTCTTTTCCCAACCTAAGCAAGGGTCAGTAATAGACTTACCATATACACCACCATCAGCTTTTTGGCAACCATCTTCAATATATGATTCAATCATTAATCCTTTAACTAATTTTTTAATTTCATCATTTTGCTTTGTGCTATTTAAAACTTCTCTAGTAATTCTAATTTGCTCTTCATATTTCTTCCCAGAATTAGCATGATTAGTATCAATAATAACACCAGGATTAACAAGCTTTGATCCCTTATATAATTCATTAAGCATCATCAAATCCTCATAATGATAGTTAGGATGACTTCTACCTAACTTATCAACATAGCCTCTTAATATAGCATGAGCTTGTAAATTACCTTGACTTTCAACTTCCCATCCACGATATATAAAAGTATGAGAATGTTGAGCTGCATAAATAGAATTCATCATAACAGATAAATCTCCACTTGTTGGATTCTTCATACCAACAGGAATGTCTAATCCACTTGCAGTTAATCTATGTTGTTGATCTTCAACGCTTCTTGCACCAACAGCAACATAAGATAACATATCGGATAAATATCTATGATTTTCTGGATATAACATTTCATCAGCACAAGAAAAACCTGTTTCTTCTAATGCTCTCATATGTAACTTTCTAATTGAAATCACGCCCTTAAGCATATCACTCTTTGATAAAGGATTTGGTTGATGTAACATTCCCTTATAACCTTCACCAGTAGTTCTAGGTTTATTAGTATAAATTCTAGGTATAATAATAATCTTATCTTTTACCTTATCTTGAACCACTCTTAATCTCTTAATATAATCAATTACAGCATCTTCTCTATCAGCACTACAAGGTCCAATAACTAATATAAACTTATCACTTTCTCCATTAAATACTTTTTGTATTTCTTCATCATTATTCTTCTTTATTTCTGCCAATTCATCACTCAAAGGATATAAAGCCTTTATTTCTTGTGGTGTTGGCAATTTTTTATTAAACTTCATATTCATAAAAAACACATCCTATTTATCAAAATACTTTCTTCTAATAGTTGAAAGAATCATCATTTCCTTCATACCACCAACGTCTTCTTCTTCAATACTTTTCTTCAATTTAGAAAATTGTTCTAAAAACAAATCCATTTGTTTTAACAATTCTTCTTTATTTAGTAAAAACAATTCACTCCACATATTTTCATTAATCTTAGCAATTCTTGTTAAATCCCTAAAAGAATCTCCTGTATATTCAACTAAATGCTGACTTTCCTTGCAAGTCATCAAACTAATAGCAATACAGTGAGTAAGTTGCGACAAGAAACCAATCATCTCATCATGTTCTTTAACGCTTAATCTTACAATATTTTTAAAGCCTAAAATATTACCAATCTCATATATATCTGATATCGCTTCCTCATTACTATCCTCAAGTGGTGTAATAATGTAATTAGCTCCCTTAAAAATATTCTTATCACAGTTTTTAACACCGTAAACTTCTCTACCAGCCATTGGATGGGCTAAAACTAAATTAATATCTTTTCTAATGAAACTATTAATCTCATTAACAAGCCATTCTTTAATACCAGTAACATCAGTAACAGTAGCATCTTTTTTAATATAAGACTGATATTTCTTTAACCATTCTACTAAAACATGAGGATATAATGCAAATAAAACTATATCAAATAAACTTACATATTCTTCTTTAACTTCACATATGCCATGTTTAATTATCTTATTTTCTATTGCATATTCGATAGATTCATTATTAATATCAATTGCGCCAACTTCATATCCCGCATCGCTTAAACCTTGCGCAATAGACCCTCCTAATAAACCTAATCCTACAATCAATATTTTTTTATTCTTATCTAACATATTCTACCTCAACACCTAACTTTTTTAAATCCTCAAAAAAGTTTGGATAACTCTTATTAACAGCCTCATATCCCTCTAATCCTCCACCAAATACACTTAACATTAAAGATAAAGCCATAATAATCCTATGATCATTTTTTCCATTTAACAAACAAGCAGCTTTTTTTAAACCCTTATTATCAATAATAACTTCATTACCATTATCAACAACTAAAACATTAAACTTCTCAAGTTCACTTGCTAAATCTTTAACCCTATCGCTTTCTTTAATCTTAAGCCTTGCAGTATTTATAAACTTAGCTCCATATTTTAAAGCACTAAAGCAAAATAAAATAGGACCCAAATCAATACAATTTTTAATATCAATACAAGCATAACCTTTGTTTAATATATCAAAATATTCCCTATATACCTTGTCCCCTTGACAAGATCTATCATTCAAACCATCAACAATAACATTAGAACCAAAATAATTTAACGCCTCTAAGAAAGCACTATTTGACCAGTCGCCTTCCACAACATATTCTAAAGCTTTATATTTTTGATTACCTTTTATATAAAAAACATTTCCCTCATATTCAATATTAATTCCTGCTTGTTTTAAAACATCAATAGTAATATCTATATAATTTTTACTTTCCATATCAGAGGTAATAATAATCTTACTATCACCTTTCATCAAAGGAAGTGCAAATAACAAACCACTAATAAACTGACTACTTATATTAGCGCTAACATAAAAATCATCACTATGAAGTTTACCTTCAATAATATATCTATCTTCATCTTTAATTAAACTAATATTTTGCTTTTTAAAAATCTCTTCATATACTCCTATACCTCTTTCAATTAATCTTTTACTTCCTTTAAAAATTAATTTTTTTCCTGTTAAACAAGCTATAGGAATAAAGAATCTTAAAGTAGAGCCACTCTCTAAACAATCAAAAACAAGTTCATCTTTTAAAACATTATTACTATTATTAACATATATACAGTCTTCATTAATAACAACATCTTTACCTAATTCCTTAATACAATTAATACTAGCAATAATATCATTGCTTATAGATACATTCTTCACAACACAATTTTCATTAGAAAGCAAACTTGCAATAAGCATTCTATGCGCATAGCTCTTAGATGGTGGAGCACTTACACGACCACTAGCAATGCTTTTATTAATTTTAATAATTTTATTTTTAAAATTTGTATTTTTATTCATAAAACACCTTTGCTTTTTCCTTTCTAAAAATAGTTATTTTATTTTATAATTTCTTTTAAATAATCAATCGCTTCTAAGTATCCTTCAAAACCATGACCCTTAATTTGCTTTTTCGCGACTAAAGCATCATAACTAACTTTTCTAAAATCTTCTCTTTCATTAATATCTGATATATGAACTTCTACACAAGGAATAGCAACAGCTTTTAAAGCGTCTAAAATAGCAATACTTGTATGTGTATAAGCTGCCGGATTAATAACTATTCCATCAATTTTCTCGAAATAAGCATCTTGAATTCTATCGATTAATGCCCCTTCATAATTTGATTGGAATATTTCGACCTCAATATTTTCTCTAGCACATTTATCATATATCATTTCACACAAATTCTTATAAGTATTCTTACCATATATTTCAGGTTCTCTAATTCCTAAGAAATTTAAATTAGGACCATTTATAACTAATATCTTCATACTACTTAGCCTCTTTTATTAATTCTATTATCTTTTCTATAACACAATTTAAGCACTTATCATTAACAACTTTAATATCACTATATTTTTCATATAACTCATATCTTTCAAGATATATTTTTTGCAAATCATTTCTATTACTAGATAATGGCCTATCATTTGTTGCTTGTAACAAATTAAGCGGTCTATCAATAAATATAACCAAAGAATTCTTTCTTAAAGCATCCATATTCTCTTTTCTTTTAATAACTCCGCCACCAGTAGAAATAATTAAATTATTCTTCTTTGATATATTTTTAATAACACTTGTTTCTATATCTCTAAATTCTTTCTCATTATCAACATTCAAGAAATCTTTAATCTTCATATCAATTCTTTCTTCAATTAAAGTATCACTATCCACAAAATCTTTAGCCAATCTATTAGCTATATTTTTTCCAATCACACTCTTACCAGAAGAAGGCATTCCAATTAAAACAATATTTTTCTTGCCAAATTCAATTTTATTATATATATCATCAATAATATCTTTATAAATCTCTTCACCTAAAAAATATCCCGATGCATATACAGCTTGGCTAACTAACATATATAATCCGCTTGTATATTTCAATCCTCTATCCATAGCATCAAGTACTATTTGTGTTTTTAAAGGATTATATATAACATCACAAACAGCTTCTAAATTATTGAAATATTTAATATCAATAATTAAATCTTCATTATTAGGATACATTCCACATGGCGTTGCATTTAAAATAATATTTGCATCATTATGAATTGTAATAGCTTCTTCATAAGTAATAACATTATTATATTTTTTCTTACTTTTTGAGGCAAACAATATTTCTTTAGCACCTAGATCTTTTAAAACGATTGATGCTGTTTTAGATGTACCACCAGTACCTAATATTAATACTTTTTTACCTTTTACATCTATTTTATTTCTTTCTATAAGACTTCTTAATCCATAATAATCTGTATTATAGCCATATAGTTTTCCATTTTTATTTACTATCGTATTAATAGCATTTATTTCTAATGCTTTATCATCAATATAATCTAAATAAGGAATGACTGTTTCCTTATAAGGAATAGTAACATTAATAGCAAGAAAATCCTTTTCTTCCATAAACTTAGCTATTTCATCTCTTCCTAATTCCTTTAACTCATATTGATATTTACCAAGCATTTCATGGATTTCTTTAGAAAAACTATGTCCTAATTTTTCACCAATAAGACCATATTTCATATCTATTCCTCAAACTTTAAAAAATCATTTCCATATCTGCTAGCAAGTAAATCACAAACAACAAGTGCACTAATACTATCCACAACCACTGCCATTCTTCTAATAATAGCAGGATCATGTCTTCCTTCAATACTAATTTCACTATTTTCTTTACTTACGAAATTTACTGTATTTTGTGTTTTAGAAATAGACGGAGTAGGTTTAACTGCTAAGTTAAACACAACAGGCATTCCATTTGTAATACCGCCATTTACCCCAGCATTATTATTAGTTTTAGTCTTAATATTTCCCTTTTCAACATAGAACTCATCATTTGCACTAATTCCTGTTTTAGAAGCAAAATCAAATCCTAGGCCAAATTCTACCCCTTTAACACCACCTATAGCAAACATTCCTAAACTTAATTTGCCTTCAACGCTAGAAAACCAAGGATCACCTAATCCCACTGGTAAACCACTAATTGCACATTGTAATATACCACCAATAGAATCACTATTTAATCTAACTTTATCAATTTCTTTATTTATTTCATCTTCAATATCATTTAAAACAGGATATGATTTTTTATTCAATTCCTTAATTTCTTTTTCGCAATCTAAATCAAAATTCTTATCGCTTGTCTCTCCACACTTTAAAATATGAGTTCCGATATAAATATTTTTCTTTTCTAAAGCTTTAATTAAAATAGCACAAGAAGCAACAATACAAGCAGTAATTCTACCACTAAAATGTCCACCACCACGGTAATCATTATATCCATGATATTTTTCATATGCTACATAATCAGCATGAGAAGGTCTTGCTATTTCTTTTACCTTATCATAATCCTTACTTCTGACATTATTATTTTCAATAATAATGCTAATAGCTTCTCCAGTAGTATACCCATTAAATACACCACTAGCAATTATAAAATTATCTTCTTCTACCCTAGGACTTTCATTTTTACCCTTAGGTCTTCTTTTATTTAATTGTTCTTTTATAAATTCTTCATCAACTTCAATTCCAGGGCATACTCCATCTAAGATAGCTCCAATATATTTCCCATGACTTTCTCCCCATAAAGTTAATCTAACATTATCGCCTAAGGTATTTTTCATTTTCTCCTCCTATAAATAGTTTAAAATATCGCTTAATAATATTTTATCGATAATATAAGTACCAACACTTTCAGATCTTATAACACTTATATAATCATTACTTCTTTTTTTATCTAAACTTATATACTTATACAGTTCTTCTTTTTCAATATTACATTCATATGGCAAATCGTATTTAACTAAGAATTTTTTAATTTCTTCCTTTAATTCATCACTTACCATATATAACATACCTATTCCAACACATTCACCATGTAATAAGTCATTAAACTTACCACTAGCCTCAATTGCATGTCCAACAGTATGTCCAAAGTTTAACACTTTTCTTAAACTTTGTTCTTTAAAATCTTTTTGAACAACATCTTTTTTTATATTTAAAGCTCTAACAATAATTTCATCAATATCATCATCTAAATTAGTGCTTTTCATAATTAAATCAACTAAAGCCTTATCAAAAGTAAATCCCATTTTATATGCTTCAACTAAACCAGCGTGAGTTTGCCTTTTATCTAAAGTCTTCAAAACATTAGGATCAATCAAAACCTTCTTAGGTGGATAAAAAGCCCCAACAATATTCTTAACGCCACTCATATCAATAGCAGTTTTACCACCAATTGATGAATCAACTTGTGATAAAAGTGTAGTAGGAATATTATAAAAATCTACACCCCTCATATATACAGAAGCAACAAAACCAGCCAAGTCACCAACAACTCCACCACCTAAAGCGATAACACAATCACTTCTTGAGAATTCATTTTCAATCATAAACTTTAAAATGCTTTCAAAATTATTAAAGTTTTTGCTTTCCTCTCCTGCTTTTATTGTATATACGTATGAAGTTCTAATATCTTTCTTTACTTCTTCAATATATTCAAGTGGAATATTAGAATCAGTAACAATTAACACCTTGCGATTTAAATCAAGATATTCAATTATCTTTTCAATACAACCTCTTTCCACTATAACTTCATATTTATTTTCCTTTGAATTATTATTTACTGGAATAATCATAATTAACTCCTTAATTAGTTTTATATGTTCCAACTAATTTTAATTTATCACAGAAAACTTCTAAAGCTTTCATCATATCTTTACCATCACTACTATTAATATCTCCATCAAGCTCCACATAGAAATAATAGTTCCACATCAACTCTTTCATTGGTCTACTTCTTAATGCCCTCATATTAAAATTATGTGAACCGATAATATTTAAAGTTTGCGCTAAAGCACCTGCTTCATTCTTAACAGTAAATACAATAATAAAATGTTTACCTAACTCTCCTTTAGATTTGTCTTCATTTAAACTTCTAGAGAAAGATGCAAATCTTGTAGTATTATTTCTACTAGAATTAATATTCTTTTCTAAAATTTCTAAGTCATATAATTGTGCAGTATCACTAGAACCAATTGATGCAATAGTATAATCATCGCTCTCACTAACACTCTTTGAAGCAACAGCAGTATTTAAAGCTTCAATTTCCTCAAAACTATGCTTTTTGATATATTCAGCACATTGACTTAATGCTTGAGGATGACTTGTAACCTTTTTAATTTCTTTTAAACTAGCACCTTTTTTAGCTAACAAATTATGGTTAACTTCTAAATCAATAACTTGATTAATATACAAAGAACCCGAGAAAATTAAATCCATTACATGTCCAACTTCACCAGCAAAACTATTTTCAATAGGTAAAACACACGCATCACATTCCCCATTCAAGCAAGCCTTATAAGCAGCTTCAAAATCGGGATAAGATACATATATCGCATTCTTAAACATCTTCATACAAGCAATATGTGCAAAAGCACCCTCAACACCACTATAAGCAACCTTCATACCATTAATAAATCTACTTTGATATGATTTAGATATATCCATATTATTCTTTAAGAAATTAACATAATATTCTCTAATAGTTTCATCACTTATATATGAAGAATTTCTTTTAATGATTTCGTCTTCTCTACTTGAATCAAATATCGGTAAAGCATGTTCCTTTTTATATAAAGCAACATCTTCACTAGCCTTCATTCTTTCCTCAAATAAAAAGGCCATCTTTTGATCTATTTCATTTATTTTTTTTCTAGCGTCATCTAACTTACTCATATATTCACCTATTTATAACTTTCTATTAATTCCTTAAAAGCCTTTAAAGAATTAACAATTTGTTTTTTAGAAACACAATATGCAATTCTTTCATACCCACTAAAACCAAAAGAATCACTTGGAACAAGCAATAATTCAAATTCCTTTGCTTTTTCACTAAATTCATAAGCATTACCATTAATAGCCTTCACAAACAAATAAAAAGCTCCATCAGGTCTAACAACATCATATCCATATGAACTTAGTTCATTATATAAAATATCTCTATTTTCCTTATAAACATCCAAATCACTAGTATATCCTAGACATGAAGGAATAATATATTGAAATAATGCTGGAGCACAAACATAACCTAAACTTCTACCAGCTCCACATATAGCACTATAAACTCCTCTGGCATCACTACAAGTACTAGATACCATAATATAACCAATTCTTTCGCCAGGAATAGATAATGATTTACTAAAAGAATAACAAATAATACTATTATCATAATACTTACTAATAAAAGGAACTTCTATATCACTATATACTAATTCCCTATAAGGTTCATCAGATATCAAATATATCTCTTTATTATATTCTTTTTGTTTCTCTTCTAAAATAAAACAAATCTCTTTAATAATATCTTCACTATATATAACTCCCGTTGGATTATTCGGAGAATTAATAATAACAGCCTTAGTCTTAACATTTATACTATTTCTAAATTCCACTAAGTCAGGATAAAAATTCTTATTATCACAATTAACAATCTTAACACTACCTAAAGCCTTCTCAATAAAAACCTTATATTCAGGAAAGAAAGGCGCAAAAACAATAACCTCTTCTTTACTATTTAAAATAGCATTCAAACTAATTGTTAGACTAGCAGCAGCACCAACTGTCATATATATCAAATCACTATCACAATTAGCCTTATATTTATTATTTAAATACATTGCAATACTTTCTCTAACAAACTTATCACCATTACCAGAAGTATAAGCATGAAGCTTAGTAGGATTAGTATTATTAATCAAATCAACTAATGTTTCATTAACAATATTAGGGCTATCAACACTAGGATTACCTAAACTAAAATCAAAAACATTATCTTCACCAATTTCTTGTTTTCTTTTCTTACCATATTCAAAAAGTTCACGAATTACAGAAGCCTTATTTCCTAATTCTTTCATTTTTAAATTAACCACTAGTATCAACTCCTTTTTAAAGCAAAATCCCCACTTTATTATATTATTATAACTAAAAATTAAAATTTTGTCTATATTTTAATTCACATTAGAAAAAGGAAGTTATTTCTAACCTCCTTTAATTTAATAATTATTTAAAGATTATTCCCAAACTTTAATTTGATCATTTTCATCATAATACCAATAATTACCTTCTAATGTAGGTTCAACATCACAATAATAATAAATAGTAACAGTATTTTCAAACTTAGAACTTAAAGATATGCTATTAGCTTCTTCAACAGTTCCACTATAGTATACACTTGCTAATGATGTACAAAAGCCAAACGCAGAATCTCCTATAGTTGTTACACTTGATGGAATTTCTATGCTTGTTAATGATGCACAAGCTCTAAACGCATAATCTCCTATAGCTGTTACACTTGATGGAATTTCTATGCTTGTTAAAGATCCACAATATTCAAACGCAGAATCTCCTATAGTTGTTACACTTGATGGAATTTCTATGCTTGTTAAAGATCCACAATATTCAAACGCAGAATTTCCTATAGTTGTTACACTTGATGGAATTTCTATGCTTGTTAATGATTCACAAGAGTAAAACGCAGAATCTCCTATGCTTGTTACACTTGATGGAATTTCTATGCTTGTTAATGATTCACATTCGTAAAATGCATAATTTCCTATGCTTGTTACACTTGACGGGATTATTATATTCGTTATAGATTTAAAACCATAAAATGTATAGCTTCCAATACTTTCTAAATGTGATGACATTGTAATTTCTTTAACTAAATAATATTCATCATTATCATCTAACATATAAAATTGAGATGCATAACTCATTGGATTACTAGAAGAAGTGCTAAATGTAATATTACACCAATCTGCTATTGTTCCGTTATAATATACTCTTGTTAATGCTTCACATTCGTAAAATGCATAATTTCCTATACTTTCTACACTTGACGGGATTGTTATATTCGTTATAGATTTAAAACCATAAAATGTATAACTTCCTATGCTTTCTAAATGTGATGGAATAGTAATTTCTTTAAATATATAGTATTTATTGTCATCATCTAACATATAAAATCGAGATGCATAACTCATTGGATTACTATAATTATTACTAAATGTAATATTACACCAATCTGCTATTGTTCCGTTATAATATACACTCGTTAAAGATGTACAATAGAAAAAAGCGTCTTCTCCTATACTTTCTACACTTGATGGAATTGTTATATTTGTTAAAGATTTACAATAGGAAAAAGCAAGTTCTCCTATATTTTCTACACTTAATGGAATTGTTATGCTTGCTAATGCTGTACAATCCCTAAACACTCCATCTCCTATACTTATTACTCCTTCTTGGATTGTTAAGTTTTCTAATGAAATACACCTAAAAAAAGCAGAATCTCCTATACTTTCTACACTTGATGGAATAGTTATATTTATTAAAGATTCACAAGAGGCAAATGCACTTTCTCCTATACTTATTACTCCTTCTTGGATTGTTGCACTTTCTAAAGATGTACAACGGATAAACGCACCTTTTCCTACACTTTCTACACTTGATGGAATTGTTATGCTTGCTAATGCTGTACAATCTCTAAACGCATAATCTCCAATATTTATTGATCCATCTTGAATAGTCACTGTTTTTAAAGCATCACAAGATGCAAATGCTCCATAACCTATACTTTCTACACTTGATGGAATTATGATTTTACTTAATAACCAGTATTCTGAAAATGCTTCATCTCCTATTTTTACAACAGGTAATCCATTATATACAGGAGTAATGTTAATTATAGAAGCATAACAACTTCCTCTCCCTTTAACTATATATCCATCACTTGTACTATTTAATTCATATTCTAAACCATCACTATATGGTAGCATTGGGATTTCAGTAATATCAATTTTACTTTCACATCCTTCATTCTTACAGTGATGTGATTTTAATCCTATACTTGTTTCAGTAGCTTTTTGATCAATTGTCCACTCTTTTGAATACTTATGTCCTAATGCTTCAATCTCTTCATATGTACTATAATCGCATCTTGTACATGTTACATATGCATTATGACCACTTTCAGTACATGTTGCTGCTTTTCCTTCATGTTCTACTTCTTCATGTCCTAATGCTTCAATCTCTTCATATGTACTATAATCACATCTTGTACATGTTACATATGCTTTATTTCCTGTTTCTGTACATGTCGCATCTTTTCCTTCATGTTCTACTTCTTCATGTCCTAAAGCATTAATTACTTCATATGTACTATAATCACATCTTGTACAAGTTACATATGCTTTATACCCTGTTTCTGTACATGTCGCATCTTTTCCTTCGTGTTCTATTTCATCATGACCTAAAGCATAAATCACTTCATATGTTGTATAATCGCATCTTGTACATGTTACATATGCTTTATGACCACTTTCAGTACATGTCGCATCTTTTCCTTCATGTTCTACTTCATCATGCCCTAATGCTTCAATCTCTTCATATGTACTATAATCACATCTTGTACATGTTACATATGCTTTATAACCGTTTTCAGTACATGTTGCTGCTTTTCCTTCATGTTCTACTCCATCATGACTAGCAGGTATTTCTACATATGTACTATAATCACAATTTTTACATGTTTGATATGAATTATGACCACTTTCAGTACATGTTGCTGCTTTAAAATCATTAAACTCTTTATCATGCTTTGAACAGAAATAATCTTCAGATTCTTTATATATACTTTCTAAATTTTCTGAAGAAGTAGCAAGAGTCGTATCTTTAGTAACATTAATAATTCCATCAACTGGTGAACTAGTACTAATAGTATCACTATTTATATATAAGTTATTATCAAACACCATAGAAGTAAGGTTTGTTAAACAAACATATTTAGTAACATCTACGAATGTATTATATTTAACTAAGAATTCTCCACTTCCTCTATTACTGAAGTATCCACCATAATTATATAATTGCAAATCTCCAAAAAATACATTATTATAGACATATGTATTGCCACTTAAAACTCTAATCTGAGAAGTAATGTTTGACCCCAATCCACCACAGGTATTTCCTTCATAATAATTACCTTTAATATTTACATTCGATGTTGTTCCAGCTAATGACCAAACTAAGAATTGTCCAATTTGACTAATTCTACTATTTAAAACATTAATTGTCATATCTGAACCACTTACAACTTTAATAAAAGTATTTCCATGATTTATAATACAACTTTCTAAAGTAAATTCTTCTGTTCCTACTCTACATTGGAAATAAATACCTGTATCTGTTGGTTCATTATTTCCATTTAATGATAAGCCATTAAATCTAACATTTGCTGCAAAAGTATCAACTTGGTCATAGAATATAGTTACCAATGCTTCTTCATTTCTTTCTTCTTGTGAACCCTTATCAGCATTAGGACCTAATATAGTAACAGATTTTCTAATATCAGCAAATAATTCATATTCTCCTGCAAACACATAAATAACATCATATTCAGAAGATTTACTTAAGGCGTCATTTATATTATTAAAAATGTCAACGCCAAATAAATATTCATGACCATTAATTTCGTATTTTGATGTTCCAAGATCAGCTATAACAAATTTATTAGGTTTATAATTTTGAATAATTTCTCTATCAGCATCACTCAACTCTACTAAAACGGATTCACTAGACACCCAAACAGCAAACAATTCAATATCTCCTATAGAACCACTACTTATTTCAGTTATCGCACCACCTAACATATCTTTATTACTATACCATCCATAAAATTCATAGTCTTCTTTATACATTTCCTCTTTAGTAGGTAAAGTATAAGTATCATCAGTCATTTTATATGTGCTTGGCAATTCAAGACTACTTTCTCCACCTTCTAAATTATACTTGATATTAAATACTGTTTGATTAACCTCTTCATCATCTATAGATTCTTTAGTTATCAATTTTGCCCCATTATTTAAAGGATTTGCATTGTCATTTGAGAAAGCAATACTATTCCATTCCTCAAGTGTTCCATTATAATAAATTTCTTTAAGATTATTACAATTATAAAATGCATTTAATTTAATTTTATTAACTGATGGGTCAATAGTTAAATATTTTATATCTTTACAATTATAAAATGCATATGGATTTATTTGTACAATAGTTTCAGGAACAACTATTCTCTCAGGAACAAAATATTCTCCATCTTCTCCCAATAAATGTAATGTAGCACTTTTAGGAGCAATTGGGTTACTTAAATATGAATAAAATTCCATTGAACACCAATCTTCAATTGTTCCATTAAAGTATACATCTGACAATGAACTATTTTTTTCGAAAGTTCCACTTCCGATACTTGATATATTATTCCCCATTGTTACAGATTGTAAAGCAGAACATCCATAGAACGCTTCATAACCAATACTTCTAAGACTAGACGGCAATACTATTTCTTCTAAACTTGTACAATTACAGAAAGAATACCAGCCAATATTTATAACATTATCTCCAAGTTCCACATTTATAAGATTAAAGCAGTCATAAAATAAATAATTTGGGATTTGCGTTACCCCATTAGGAATAGTAATATTCAATAAACTACTACAACCTCTAAATGTAGATGTCCCTAAAGTAATAAGATTACTAGGTAAATCGATTTCTTCTAAACTTGAGCATCCATCAAATGCATATTCAGAAATTACTGTTATAGTATCAGGAAGAATTACGTTTTGCAAATTTATACAATCATTAAAAGTATTTGATGATAAAGATTGCAAGTCACTTTTTATTTCTACACTTCTTAATAAAGAGCAGCCCTCAAAGGCACGTGAACCTAAACTTGTAATAGTTTCAGGTATAACTACAGTTTCTATTGAAACACAAGACAAAAAACCAGAACCACCAATTCCTGTAACACTTAAATTTTTAGCAGTCGTAGGAATTATAACATCTGTTTCATTACCATAATACTTTGTTATTATATATGACTCATTATCTGAAGCTAATATCATAGTATATGGTAACACAGTTAAAACAGCTTTAATATCTCCTTCATTAATACCAAATTCTTCATATGCACTTTTATCAACTAAACTAGCATATAAATTTTGTTCCCCAATACTATTTTTTATAAAAGTACTTGTAT
>JAEIGA010009021.1_pt1 | contig 15090 bp, 8 predicted proteins | sample 9270691 | NCBI WGS metagenome assembly JAEIGA01 (sample SAMN17057246, study PRJNA624740) | gut metagenome | biome: biome; isolation source: fecal sample | host: Bos grunniens | place: China: Xizang | collected 2019
CCCCCAAATGAAGAACTAAATTTATAGAGGAGGGCTTGTCATAGATAAAAAAACTCCCAACTACTCTTTTTTAGAGGGTTGGGAGAGAATTGTTGTGTTTAGCGGACAGTAATAAAAAAATATCTTTGAAAATAGATTTTCTCTCTCCTAGAATGAAAAATTATTTTGTCAAAATTTATGCAAGATTTATGGGTAAAAAAAATTACCCCACGTTTCACAACGTAAGGTAAAATTAACAGAACTTATATAGAGATGAAAAAACTATTTCTTGTTGTTTGATGGTGCAAATATAGGTGGTTCTTTTTGTTCCTCCAAATTTTTGACCTATTTTTTTTATTTTTTTTTTATTTTGTTTCTTTTTCCGTCCGTTTTGCCCAGGAAAAAGAACTTTTTGACCTAAATGTGCGGTGCAAAGTTCTGATTATTTCATGAGGGCAGTAAGCCTATTTTGAGTTCATGCCTTCCTATTTTATTTCAAGTGGTGTGTCGCGCTTGAATCTGGGGCGTGGTGTGCGCTTTTGCACTACGGGACGTGGCGCTTTGGGTTGGCCACCGAGCGCGATGCCGCCGTCTGTCATGTGTATCCTGCTGGCTTTGTAAAGTGTACCAACGGCGCGTTTGAAAGTCTTCTTGCTCACACCAAATCGCTCGGCGATATCTTCGGCCGATGATGCATCGCAGTAGGGCAATGTGCCGCCAGCTTGCTCCAGTTCGTCGAGCAATTGGTCGGCAAAGTCGCGGAAGCGACTCACGCCCAGGCTTTGCAGCGAAACATCCACCTTGCCATCACGGCGCACTTGGGATACGAAGCCCGTCAGTTCGTCGCCCGTGTGCAGTTCGGCATAGGCTTGATCGTGATAGACGAGGCCAGAATATTTGTGGTCCACGATGACCTTGTAGCCCAAGTCTGTGCGACCCTGTACCAGTAGTGCTACCTGTTCGCCCTTGCGGTAGGCTCCGGCGGGAGCGGGCTTGAGATAGCGGTCCACCTTAGCTGTGCCCACGATGCGGTGTGAAGCTTCGTCGATGTATATATATACGATATAGTATCGGCCCACTTCCATCTTGCGACGCTGTTCGCGGAAGGGCACGAACAAGTCCTTCATCAATCCCCAGTCCAGGAATGCGCCATATTCGTTGACCCACGACACAGTCAGACATGCAAACTGTCCCACGCGTGCCAGTGGCGTCTCGGTCGTAGCGACGAGTCTCTCCTCCTGGTCCAGGTAGACAAACACCGTCACGCGGTCGCCGATGCGCACGCCACGTTCGACGTAGGCGTTGGGCATAAGGATTTCTCCTACCTCGCCACCCTCAAGATACGCGCCATGGTCCGTGAAACGATTCACCACGAGTTCATTCCAATCCCCCAATTTGATCATATCCTATATACAATATATTAATGTGAATAGATGCGTTTGTTTGTTCTCTTCCTTACCGCTATTATTCCTCAGTTGGTGAAAGATCTGCAGGAGTGATGATTTTGTTTTGCTCAGGCACAATCAGTCCGTCGACCATGTGAATCGTGCGGTCGGTAGTTTGTGCTAATTCCTCGTCGTGGGTCACGATGACAAAGGTCTGACCCATCTTGTCGCGCAAGTCGAAGAAGAGTTGGTGCAACTCCTGTTTGTTGTGCGAATCCAAACTGCCCGACGGTTCGTCGGCCAGGATGACGTCGGGTTCGTTCATCAGTGCACGCGCCACGGCGATGCGTTGCTTCTCGCCGCCGGATAGTTCTGCCGGTTTGTGCTCTGCGCGGTCCGATAGTCCCATGAATTGCAACAATTCCTTAGCCCTCTGTTTCACTTTGCCTGACGAATTTTTGGCGATAAAGCCCGGAATCATCACATTCTCTAATGCCGTAAATTCAGGCAGTAGTTGATGAAACTGAAAGATAAACCCAAGGTGATCGCATCTGAACTTTGAGAGTGCATTGGGTTTGAGGCGGAGTACGTCGGTGCCAGATATTTCCAACGAACCTGCATCTGGGCGATACAAGGTGCCCATGATTTGCAACAGGGTGGTCTTGCCTGCACCGCTCGGGCCGACAATGCTCACTACTTCGCCGCGGTTTATCGTCAAGTCAATACCGCCGAGCACTTCCAGTGCGCCAAATGATTTCTTTATGCCTTGGAGTTTTATCATAATATAGGGATGTATTCAGTATGTTTGGATTTGCAATGTACAAAAGTACAAATTATTATTAGCAGAGCAAGAGAAGTATTAACGATTATTGTTGAATACCTATCTAAACCTTACCCCAGTGGATCTACATCAAAGTAAAGTGTGACGCCTTTAAGCGCAGGATGATTTTTCAGTACTTCCGCAGCTGCGAGCAGTGTGCGACGCGTGCCTTGTGGTGGGAGCGAAGGCACGACCTTAAGCATCATTTTGCGGATATGCAGGGATTGTATTCGCCCAATACTGGGGCGGTCTGGCCCCAAAAGGTTTGTGCCAAAATGTGGACGGAGCATAGTTGCCAAATGAGATGCCGCCGTTACGCAAATACGCTCGTCGCGATGCTTCACGTAGATATTGATGATGCGGGTAAAGGGTGGATAACCGAAAGCCTTGCGCTCTGACAACTGTGTGAGATACATGGCTTCGTAGTCGCTCTGTACGATCTGTTTGATCAAGGGCAGGTTGGCCTGTCTGGTTTGCAGGATCACCTTGCCCTGCTTGCCGCGACGCCCGGCCCGCCCAGCTACCTGCGACAGCATTTGGTAGGCACGTTCGTGGGCGCGAAAATCAGGAACATTCAAGGCTTGATCAGCGTTGAGAATACCTACCACACGCACGCGGTCGAAGTCCAACCCCTTGGTCACCATCTGTGTGCCCACGAGCAGGTTGGATTGTCCGCATTGGAAATCGTGGATGATCTTTTCATAGGCATCGCGCGACCGCGTTGTATCCAAATCCATACGTGCCGTTTTTGCCTTGGGAAAACAACCTTGCACAGCCGACTCAATCTTCTCTGTGCCGTAGCCGATGTCTTTCAAATCCGTCTCTTCGCACTGGGGACATTGTCGGGGAATATCGTAAGTAGCGCCGCAGTAGTGGCACGTCAATTTTCCAATACGTTGGTGGAAAGTCAAAGGTACATCGCAGTTGGTGCAATGAGGAGTCCATCCGCACGATCGGCATTCCATGACGGGCGAATAGCCGCGGCGGTTGTAGAAGAGTATGGCCTGTCCGCCCTCGTCCAGGGCTTGATTTACTTCTTCGGCCAGGCGTGGCGAGAAAGGCGATTTCATGATTTTCTTTCGCTTCAACTCTTTCACATCCTCGACGATGATTTCGGGCAAGGCTACGTCGCCATGTCTTTTGGTCATACTGACGTACCCATACTTGCCGCCCTCGTGCGCATTATAATAGGTCTCGACTGCAGGTGTCGCCGTGCCGAGCAAAGTACGTGCGCTGACAAAATGCGCCAATAGGATGGCAGCATCGCGGGCATTATATCTGGGTGCAGGATCCTGCTGTTTGTAACTCGTCTCGTGCTCCTCGTCCACAATAATCAAGCCCAGATTTTGAAAAGGTAAAAATACTGATGAGCGTACACCCAGTATCAGAGGAAAAGGAGTAGAGGTCAATTGTCTTTGCCAAAGTTCTACGCGCTCGGCATCTGGGAATTTCGAATGATAAATACCCATTTTGTCGCCGAAGACTCGGCCCAGACGTGTGGTCAGTTGGGTCGTCAGCGCAATCTCAGGCACAAGATAAAGCACCTGACGCCCTGCGGCAATTTCGCGACGGATCAGTTCGATGTACACCTCTGTTTTCCCGCTCGAGGTCACACCGTGCAGCAGGCAGACAGGGCGCTTTTGCCAAGATGCTTCGATCTGTTGCAATGCGGTACTTTGTTGCTCATCCAAGGCGTGCGTCAGTGCTTGTGGCAAAGCCTTTGGTGTCTTCAGGCGGGGTACTTCTGCTGTGAATACCTCCAGAATTTCTTTACGCCTCAGACCATCGAATGCCGAGGCGCTGAAGTCTGGATGCTGTGCTAGGCGCTTTTTGCTCAGTACCGCATATTCGTCGTCGCGCTCGCCTTGCAGTTCCAAAGGGCATTCAGTCAGGTAAAAGAAAGCCTGCAACAATTTCTCCTGCTTAGGTGTGCGGCGTAGTGCATCCCATATTTCATTAGCGTCTGTCTGACTGGCCCACTTCTTGCCCAAACGTACTTTGGTCTCGGTGCGGGGGCGGAATGAGCGTGCTAACTTCTCTTCAACGACCAACAGACCCTGCTCCACCAATCGGCGTACCTGTGTGTCGATGCGAGCATATCCGATGGCTTTGGCCAAGGCATCTATGCGCTGGGCCTTGCCGTCTTTCAACTGTTGAACGATCTTTTCCGCCACCTCCTCGGTGGGTGCTTCTGCTGCGGCGTCGGGGTTGAGCGAGACAAGGGTTTCGCTCTCCAACTTCAATCCCGAGGGCAATGCAGCCTTCATTACTTCGCCCAGGTGGCAGAGATAATATGACGATATCCACTCCCACAACTTCAATCCCTGGGGCAGCAGAATCGGTGTGCTGTCTACCACCTCGCACACATCCTTTACGACGATGCCCTCGGCGAGAGGTGTGTCGTGCAGGCGGTGTACGATGCCCGTATAGTATTTGCTTTTGCCCAGAGGTACCACTACGCGACAGCCCACGCCGACCTGACCAACCAGCCATTCGGGCAGTCGGTAAGTGAAAGTGCCTGGCAGCGCCAGGGGCAGGATGATGTCGACGTATCTGTGCATATTGTGAAAATAAATCTAGGATTGCGGAAAAATGGTTTCGCAAAATTAAGTCTTTTTTGTGGCTTTTGCTCACGACTGGTGGGAAAAAGTTTTTTCGTCCGTACCTATATATAATATGGTGTGGCAAAATCAACCGCCGTAACTATGCAGTCCGCCCAGCAAGTGGTTCACGCCAAAATAGGTCATCAGTACGCTGGCAAAGGCCAGGATGCAGTAGGTGTGAAAATACACATCGCGTTTGAACAGTGGGAAGGACGCGCGATGCAAGGGCAGAGCGTAGATCAGGAGTGTAGCGAGCGCCCAAGTCTCCTTGGGGTCCCATCCCCAATACCTGCCCCACGACACATTGGCCCAAATGGCGCCGATGAAGATGCCTATTGCCAGCAAAAATACGGCAGGCGTCAGGCACATTTCGCAATACGTGTGCAGCACTGTGCGGCGGATTTTATCTCGCTCGGTCTGACTTCGCAGGCATAGGGCAACGATGCTGAGCAAAGTGATGCCGAACAATAGCAAATAGGCAGTGATGATCGTGAAAATATGCACACCCAGTAGCGGCGAATCCAGGACTGGCGGCAATTGTTCTTCTGGTTCGGGTGTAGACATCATATAAGTGATAAGAATGGCCAGCAGGGCGATGCCAGCGATGCTTGGCCAAAATACCTTGCGATGGGTTATGTAAATGCTGTGCCAACTGCTATTTTTTTCTGTGAAAAAGAAAATCATACTAAGGGCAAGCAGCGCGTATCCGGCATAAGTCAGTCCGATGCCCCAGGGGTCGTGGTTGATGCTCAGGGTGCAGGTGTTTGTCGCAGCATTCAGGGTTTGCAAACACAGACGATAGCCCTCGCTGCGATAGATCTGGTTCATCTCGATGCTGCCCCGGCTCACCTCGCCCGTCGTCTTGTTCTGTGTAGTGATATAGGCGATATAGTTTTTCGGTGTCTTCTCGTCAGCATGATAGACCACCTGCGCACTGTCCAGGGTCAGGTGGAAAGGGAAATGTGCTACGACCCCGTCGGGCATGACGTAGCCAAATGTAGCCTTTCCGCCAGACAGCGTGCACGTGCCCATTTTACCGTGATAATAGGTCGTCACTGCTCCCGTCAAGATGCACACCAGTGCCACGTGCAAGGCACATGTTGCCCAGCGGCGGTGCCACCGTCTTGTCAGTGCGTAGCTCACAGCACAGACACCCACGGCGATAGTGCACCACACCAGCCATTCGGACAAAAGAAAACTTGTCGCCGTATCTTTTGCTTGAGTTCCTAGACCTACGGATACGCACCATACGATGTGAATCAAAAGAATTAGGGAAGGGATTAAAGTTGCATATTTTAATATATGGGAAAAATGTGTCATGAACTCAAATTTACGAATTTATGCAGGGAACTGAATGAACGAGTAGAATATGTAAAAAAAATAAGGTAACCACCAAAAGTAGTTACCTTAACAATTCAGTCGGGGTGACTGGATTCGAACCAGCGACCACACGCCCCCCAGACGCGTACTCTAACCGGGCTGAGCTACACCCCGAATTGCGAGTGCAAAAGTAGTGCTTTTTACGTTATACTCCAAATTTTTCAGTGCCTTTTTTGTATAAAAGCAAAAAACAACTGCTTTTCGTCGGTATTTAAGTGAATGTTAATGCTTCTTATTGTACTCTATATCCGTCATAAGAACTATTGATTAGCAATAGATCTGGCTATATAGATACAGTTGGTGGTATTGGCAAAAATAGATTTGATCTCCTTAATCTTGTGATACTAATGAATAGTTCATCACTTGGCCAGAGATTTGCATTAGGGATATTTCGCAGAGCTTTGTGCTATATTCTGCTTCGCGTATACGTTCTACGGCGTCGAGTAGACTTTGCTGAGCTTCGCGCATTTGAATGCCTGACAAATCGCCTAGCATAAATCGCTCGTGTGCTATGGAGTGGTTCTCTTGTGCCGCCTTTAGGTTTTCCCGTTCCAAGGCCAGAAGCCTTAAGTTGTTTTGATAGGCTTGCCATAGGTCGGCTAAATCTGCATTGAGTGCTTGGCGCAGTTCTGCTTGAGCCAGTTCTGCATTTTCGATATTGATCAGTGCATTTCGACGCTCTCGCTTGCGATTGCCGTCGAAGAGTTTGAACCCTACGGTCACACCAATATTGCCTCCCCAATTGTCGCGTGAAGCAATTGAGCCCTTCGTGATATTATTGTGTGTATAGCCATAGTTGGCATTGAGCTTGACGTAGGGGTAGTCTCGGCTAGCTACGCTTTTTAAATCTATCTGTGCGAGATTTTTGTTGTGCTGAGCCCTTAATAACGTGACGTTGGTGCAGAGTGTGCTCTGCCACAATGAATCGTAAACCAGATCGTCATACAAAGTAATGGTGGTGTCGGTGATATGCAGGGGCGTGTTGATGTCTTTGATGCAAAGCAATTCGTTGAGATGGATAAGGGCTGTGTTCAGTTTTTCTTGTTGTTTTAGACATTGTGCGCTGTCCGCATTGAAATCCACTTGTGCCTGCTGTAGGTCCAAACGAGATGCGCTGCCCAAGGTGTAGCGTGCGAGGACTATGCGTAAACGCTCCCGAGAGAGTGCTAAGGATGAGTTGAGATTGCGTAGGCGTATGTGTTGCTGTACGTAGTTGTAATATTCCGCAGAGAGATTGGCTACATAGTCCTCGAGGGCTATGCGTGTCTGGGTAGCACTTTGTTTGCGTAATTCCTGCAGGCGTGCATAGTTGGCCTGAATCTTAAAACCATCAAATACTGTCCAGTCTGCTGATATGCCCGCATTAAATCCCAAGTCGGCTACTCCGCGGGTTCGTGTCGTCGTTTGTGGCGAGCGTGTCCTGGAGTTTCCGCCGTTGAGATTGGCGTCGTAGCCTGCATTCAGACTGACTGTTGGCAGGTATCCAGCATTGGCACGGGTGGCGTTGTTTTCTGCGATTTTCTCTTCGTTTTTGACGATTTGTAACCCGTAGCTGTTTTGCAGTCCTAGATGAATGAGGCTGGACAGTGTGCAGGGGGCGGCAGGGGGTATAGAGTCGTTGTGCGATGTGTGCGTCCTGGCATTTATGGCCAAGGGTAATAGCGCCAGTAGTATATTGCAGAAAAATCTTCTCATGCCTTTATTCTTTTTTAGCAAGTTTCGCTTGTTTCTTGATTTGGTTTGTAGACAAATAAGAGTAGATGGATGGTACGATAAACATGGTAAGCAGTGTCGAGGTCAACATGCCGCCCACGACGGCAGTACCCATAGCTATACGTCCGTTGCAACCTTCGCCTGTGGCAAACATCAGTGGTAGCAGACCTAATATAGTGGATACGCTAGTCATCAAAATTGGACGTAAGCGCTGTTTTGAGGCTTCGCGGATAGCAGTCATTTTGTCCTCGCCGTTCTTTTGTCGTTGATTGGCAAACTCTACGATCAAGATACCATTCTTTGCCACCAAACCAATGAGCATGATGATACCGATTTGACTGAATATATTCATCGTTTGTTCGCCCGACTTCATGAAGATCAAGGCACCACATACAGCCAAGGGGACGGTGAGCATAATGACAAAGGGATCCTTGAAACTTTCAAACTGTGCCGCCAAAATCAAGAAGATGAGTAATAGTGCCAAGGCAAATGCAAAGAAAAGACTAGAAGAACTTTCGCGGAATTCTTTTGAGTCACCAGCTAGTGCTGTACGGAAAGTATCATCAAGCGTAGACTTGGCGATTTTGTCCATTTCATCTAGGCCTTCGCCAATCGTTTTGCCTTCAGCCAAGCCTGCGGAAATAGTTGCTGAGACGAAACGATTGTAACGATAAAGTTTGGGTGGAGCAATGCCCTCAGTCAGTTCAACAAGATTTTCCATTTGAATCATTTTGCCATCACTTGAACGCATATATATGGCTTTGAGATTGGCGGGGTCATTGCGTTGCTGGCGATTGATTTCACCAACGATTTCATATTGTTTTCCGTTCATATAAAGATATCCCATACGCTGTCCGCTCAAGCCGTACTGTAAGGTCTGTGCGATGTCTCGGGTGCTGACCCCCATCATGTTGGCCTTTTCGCGATTGACAGACAAACGTACTTCTGGCTTTGAGAATTTCAAGTCGACATCAGCCATTTGGAATGTGGGATTCTCGTAGACTTTGGTCATAAATTCGGGCAATACTTTTTGCAGCTTTTCGATATTGGTCGCTTGCAATACGTATTGCACAGGCATTGAACCTCGGCGGCCGCCAAAGGTGCTTTGTTGCTGTACGAAGGCACGCGCATCGGTCTTTTCGCGGACTGCTTTTGATAAGCGTTCGGCTACATCCATTTGCGAGTAGTCGCGTTCGGCCAGATCCTTAAGCGTGATTTGTACGTTGCCCGAACCATTTGACACGCGTGCGGTGATGAATTCTGCATCGGGAGCAAGCGAGTCCGCCAGTCTGTTGATATCTTCCGTATAGTCGCGCATATATTCGTAGGTCACACCCTCTGGGCCCGATGTGCGGATGGTAATGCTCGAACGGTCTTCGAGTGGTGCCATTTCCGAAGGGATATCGGTCCATATCCAAACACTTGCCCCGAGTGATACGATCATCACCACAACGGCTATCCAGCGATAGCGCAATACTACGTCCAGCATTTTCGCATAGACATTGTTCAATCCCTCAAAGAAAGGCTCGGTCTTGCGATACAACCAGTTTTTCTCCTTGCGTCTGACCAATAATTTTGTTGCCAGCATTGGGGTGAAAGTCAAGGCGGCAAAAGACGAGATGATCACTGAGCCTGCTACGACAAAGCTAAACTCGCGGAACAACCGCCCTGTCGTTCCTTCCATAAATACGATGGGCAGGAAAACAGCCACCAAGGTTACAGTGGTTGAGATGACGGCAAAAAAGATTTCTTTAGCCCCCTCGATTCCTGCTTTGAAAGGCCGCATCCCTCGTTCGATGCGCAGGTAGATATTCTCGGTCATCACGATGGCATCATCCACCACCAATCCCACCGATAATACGATGGCGAGCATCGAGAGAACGTTGATGGAGAATCCACACAGATACATGATAAAGAACGCTCCGACCAGCGATACTGGAATAACGATACAGGGAATCAAGGTGACACGCCAGTCGCGCAGGAATAGGAAGATGATGATGATCACAAGGAAGAAAGCCTCATAGACGGTTGTCTTCACTTCGTTGATAGAAGCACGGATAAATTTCGTGTTGTCAAATCCATAATTGAAGTGTACATCTTCGGGCAAATCTTTTTTCATCATCTCCATGCGGTCGTGCACAGCGTCGGCGATATCGATATGGTTAGCTCCTGGCTGAGGTACTACTACCACACCGACCATTGGCACACCATTCATCTTCATATAGCTCTTAATATCCCTAGGCGAGAGTTCTGCACGTCCCACATCGCTGAAGCGCACGATGCGTCCGTCCTGTTCTTTTATTACCAGGTTGTTGAACTCCTCGGTGGTGTGCATTTGACCCATAGTGCGGATGGTCAGCTCCGTCGTATTTCCTTCTATTGAACCCGATGGCAGTTCTACGTTCTCACGATCTAGCGCACTTTTCACATCCATTGGTGTGATGCCATATCCCGACATTTTCACGGGGTCCAACCACAGACGCATACAATAGCGTTTTTCACCCCAAATGGATACGTTTGATACATCCGATATGGTCTGCAATTGCTCTTTCACCGTTAGGTCGGCGATTTCGCTCAATTCCAGTAGCGAGCGCTTATCGCTCTGTAGCGCCACCATCAGGATTGGTGTGGCGTCGGCATCGGCTTTTGATACGGTGGGTGGATCACAGTCGCGTGGTAAGTTGCGTTGTGCTCGTGATACCTTGTCGCGTACATCGTTGGCAGCAGTTTCGAGGTCTACTGACAATTCAAATTCCACCGTGATGCGGCTTGATCCCTGCTGGCTCACACTGGTCAGCGAGCGGATCCCAGGGATGCCATTGATGTTTTGTTCCAGTGGTTCGGTGATTTGATTTTCTATCACGTCGGCATTGGCGCCAGGATACGAGCACGACACCGAGATGATGGGATTGTCCACCGATGGATATTCGCGTACGCCCAAGGACATATAGCCAATGACACCAAAGAGCAGGATGACCAGAGTCATCACTGTGGCCAGTACCGGGCGTCGTATAGAGAGTTCTGATATATTCATTCGTCAATGTCTATTTCTTGTTCACTTTTACCTTGGTACCCACTCTCAACTGCATCGTACCACTTACGATGACCGAGTCGCCTACAGCCAAGCCCTTCAATACTTGTACCTGGGCCTCGGTACGCAGTCCTTTTGTGATTTCTACAGGATGTGCTTTGCCCCCTTTGCACAGGAAGACTTTGTCCACTCCCATCTCCGACACGATGGCCTCGCTGGGCACAGCTATTGTTTTGTCATAATGGCGTGTGGTCAGGTTTACATTGACATATCGTCCGGGCACCAGTGCGCCGTCGCTATTGTCGTATAGGGCTTGCATGGTGTAGGTACGTGTTTCTGCATCCACTTTTGATGCTGCGGCGTAGACTTTGGCTTCGCGTGGTGTCATATCACCTTCGACGGTGAATGTCAGTGGTGTGCTTTCGGGCAGGTCGCCGGCATAGCGTTCGGGTACATTAAATTCAACCCTCAACGGAGAAGTTTTGGTCAGCACGGCAATATTGGTGGATGGCGTCACGTAGGCGCCCACACTCACCTGTCGCAGTCCCAAGATTCCCGAAAATGGAGCACGCAGTTCGGTTTGGCGTATTTGTGCTGTCACGCCATCGATTTCGGCTTGCAGAGCAGAGAGGTTTGCCTCGGCTTCCTGCAGTGCCTCGCGGCTGATAGCTTCCTTTTCCAGCAAGGCTTTGGCACGCTTCACCCGGTCTTGCAATAAAGTCAGTTGTGCCTGTTTCTTGCGCAAATCTGCCTGCAGTGGCTCGTCGTTGATTTTGGCCAACATCTGCCCTTTCTCCACGTGTGCCCCCTCTTTGAAGTATATCTCGGTCACCTTGCCCGAAGCCTCAAATGCTAAGTTGACTTCTTCGCCAGGGAGCAAGCTGCCGCTGACATTCATGCCGTCGGTCAGCGAGACTTCTTTCACCACATAGACTCTGACGAGCAAGTCGCCTTTAGGTTGTTTCCCCTTGCCTGCAGCTTTAGGGTCTTCCTTCATATCCTTGTTGACGCGGGGCACAAAAGAGTAAATACCAAGTCCTGCTAAAATTAATACTATAGCCCCGATGAGGCTCCATTTCAAATATTTGTTCATGCTATTTTGATTTGGGGTAATCTGCGATATATGTGTGGTAGATAATCGCCACTGATGCGGGCGGCGAAATACAAAACTGCAAAATAAATATTTTTTTCTTAAAAATCAGATATTTTGACTTATAAAAGCGCAAAAAAATAGTCTCACGCCAATCCAAGAGTCTAAGAATCCTTTTTTAGAATAATTTTTATAGATTCCAAAGATTTGCGTGAGATCTTTTGTTTGCAAGGTGATCCTGAATAAGTAGTCTTCCAGTGATAAAACTTTTGGCTGCTCAAATGGGATGGTTGATCTTGAGAGAGAATACTGAGACCTTGTTGAAAAGTAATCTGACTTTTTCATAAGAACGTAATGCCTTTGTTGAGCAAAGCATGATTCTTTAATCGATCTGTTTTTGGAAAAAGATTTGTGGGTTTTGAAAAAGAAAATGAAATGTAGAGGTGTGACAAAATATGCTTTACAACACATAAAAATCCCCCGTCGTTTCGGCGAAAATGCCTTACTTTGCAAATAATTTTATAGTCATTAAAAATAATTGTATTATCATGAGAAAATATCCTAAAATCGGAATTCGTCCCACCATCGACGGACGTCAAGGTGGAGTGAGAGAAAGTTTGGAGGAAAAGACTATGTCGCTGGCTAAGGCCGTGGCAGAATTGGTCAGCAAGAACGTGCGCCATGCTGATGGTACGCCCGTGGAGTGCGTCATCGCCGATGGCACCATCGGTCGTGTGGCAGAGACTGCAGCATGTGCTGAAAAGTTTGAACGCGAAGGCGTAGGTGCTACAATCACTGTGACTTCTTGCTGGTGCTATGGCTCTGAAACTATGGACATGCACCCTCACTGGCCTAAGGCTGTTTGGGGTTTCAACGGCACAGAGCGCCCTGGTGCAGTTTACCTGGCTGCAGTGTTGGCTGGTCATGCACAAAAGGGGCTTCCTGCCTTTGGCATCTATGGTCACGACGTACAGGATTTGGACGACAATACTATCCCAGCAGACGTGGCTGAAAAGTTGCTTCGCTTTGCACGTGCTGCCATTGCTGTGGCAGATATGCGCGGTCAAAGTTACCTGTCTATCGGTAGCCAATGTATGGGTATCGCAGGCAGTATCGTAGACCAAGATTTCTTCCAACGCTACCTCGGTATGCGCAATGAGAGCGTGGATGAAACAGAGATCCTGCGCCGTATGGAAGAAGGTATCTATGACCACGAAGAATACGAAAAGGCGATGGCATGGACCAAGGAATATTGTAAGACAAACGAAGGCTGGGACAAGAACCGCGAGGACCGTCAAAAGACACGCGAACAAAAGGATGCCGACTGGGAATTTGTGGTGAAAATGACCCTGATCGTGCGCGACTTGATGCAAGGCAATCCTAAATTGCTCGAGATGGGCTACAAAGAAGAAGCTATCGGCCACAATGCAATAGCTGGCGGTTTCCAAGGACAACGCCAATGGACAGACTGGAAGCCTAATGGCGACTTCACAGAAGCATTGATGTGTAGCACATTCGACTGGAACGGCATTCGCAAGGCATACGTACTGGCTACAGAGAATGATGCTTGCAATGCGGTAGCTATGTTGTTTGGCAATCTGATGACTGGTTGTGGACAAATGTTCTCGGACGTTCGTACATATTGGAGCCCTGAAGCTGTGAAGCGCGTCACTGGTAAGGAATTGACTGGACTTGCTGCAGGCGGTATGATTCACTTGATCAACTCCGGAGCGACTACGCTCGATGCTACAGGAGCTAGCACCAACGCAGCAGGCGAACCTTGCATGAAACCATGCTGGGAAATGACAGAAGAAGACGTCAAGGGCTGTCTGAAGAATACCAATTGGATGCCAGCTGACCGCGACTATTTCCGTGGCGGCGGTTTCTCTTCAAACTTCCTCAGCAAGGGTGGTATGCCTGTGACCATGAGCCGTCTGAACTTGGTGAAAGGCCTCGGTCCTGTACTCCAGATCGCAGAAGGTTGGACTGCCGACGTAGATCCCGAAATCCACGACGTATTGAATATGCGCACAGACCCCACTTGGCCTACTACATGGTTCGTGCCACGTTTGTGCGACAAACCTGCGTTCAAGGACGTTTATTCTGTGATGAACAACTGGGGCGCCAACCATGGTGCGATCAGCTACGGCCACATTGGTCAGGACTTGATCACCCTGGCTTCGATGTTGCGCATCCCAGTATGTATGCACAATGTCAACGAAGACGAGATCTTCCGTCCTGCTGCATGGAACGCCTTCGGTATGGACAAGGAAGGTGCCGACTATCGCGCTTGTGCAGCCTACGGCCCTGTGTATAAATAATAGACTCACCTCTCATAAAGCCGAGCAGCGGATTTCGTGTCCGTTGCTTGGCTTCAACATTTACTGGGAGACTCTCTCCTAATTCAAATTGACTTTCTCCAATATTACATCAAAAATAAAATGGTACAAAGATTCATCCTCAACGAAGTCTCTTACTTCGGCCCCGGTGCTCGCGAAGTTTTGCCAAAGGAAATTTCTCGCCTTGGCTACAAGAAAGCCTTTGTCGCAACAGACAAGGATTTGATCAAGTTCGGCGTAGCTGAAAAAGTACTCAAGGTGCTCGACGCAGCAGGTATCCCCTACGAAGTATTTAGTGATATCAAGCCCAATCCCACAGTAGCCAATGTGAAGGCAGGTGTAGCAGCGTTTGCAGCATCCGGCGCAGACTTTATCCTAGCTATTGGTGGTGGATCGTCTATGGACACTGCCAAGGCTGTAGGTATTATCACCAACAATCCCGAATTTGCCGACGTCGTTTCGTTGGAAGGTGTAGCGGATACTAAGCAAAAGTCTGTGCCCATCATCGCACTGCCTACGACTGCAGGTACTGCTGCCGAAGTGACCATCAACTATGTCATCACAGACGAAGAAAACGCAAAGAAAATGGTATGTGTCGACCCCAACGATATCCCAGTGATGGCTATCGTAGATGCTGAGCTGATGTACACTCTGCCAAAGAGCCTGACAGCTGCAACAGGTCTCGATGCGCTGACTCATGCTATCGAAGGTCTGATCACTAAGGGCGCGTGGGAAATGAGTGATATGTTC
>JAEIGA010009022.1_pt1 | contig 15090 bp, 10 predicted proteins | sample 9270691 | NCBI WGS metagenome assembly JAEIGA01 (sample SAMN17057246, study PRJNA624740) | gut metagenome | biome: biome; isolation source: fecal sample | host: Bos grunniens | place: China: Xizang | collected 2019
CGGAGTGGCCTTGAACCTTCCGACTGTACAGACTGCTGTGAAAGGTGGCATACCAGCGGGGACGGCGATCTCGGTGGCATCGACCTCCTCGGCTGATATGAACCTGAAGTTCGAGAGCGTGATATCTTATCTGAGACTCACCGTCACACCGGAAGCCGGAAAAGTTACGGCAATTTCAATCATTTCTCAGGATGGAACGAGGATATCGGGAGAATTCTACATCGATTGCAACGATACCGAAAAGGGCGTATATCCATTGGCTAATTCCGCATCCAATGCGGTCCTGAAGCCGAAAGGGGAGTATTTTGAGCCGGGAGATTATTACATAGCCGTCCTTCCTAATGTCTTTGACGAAGGCTTCTATGTCGTTGTCGAGAACGAGTCGAGCCGATTCAATCTGTCTTCAAGGTCGACATCAAGTGTGCAGTCGGGTACTCTTATATATGATCTGGGATCAATAGGGTACCTTGAATACCCTTATGACGGATTTGATAAATACGGTACCTATATGTCTGTCCCTCAGTCAGGAGGGAATCTTATCATGACCTTCATATATAATAAGGAGTTCACAGTTGAGGTCGAGGGTAATCCTGATTGGGTGCATATCGTCAAGACAAAGGATTCAGGCATGAGAGAGTTCCATATAACTGTGGATCCTAACTATGGAAAGTCTCGATGGGCTTATGTCGTAGCGGAGTCTCTTGACGGCATTGCAAGGGTAGTGTACAACATTTATCAGAGATTCGATCCTGAGTCTCAGGACCTGGATAAGGTCAGACAGGCTCTCGTTGACCTGTATAACAGCACAGACGGTGACAACTGGAAAAACAACGCAAACTGGTGTTCTGACAAGCCTCTCTCCGAGTGGTATGGAATCTATACATACGAAGAAATGGACTATCAGAATAGTGGGGACAAGGTATACGCAGTATCTTTGGCCAGAAACAATCTTAAGGGCAGTTTGCCAAAGTCCATAGGGGATTTGTCGGAAGTGCAGAGTCTTTCTCTCTATGAGAATCCTATATCGGGCACGGTTCCTTCTGAAATATTCCGGCTGAATAATGTTGAACTTTATGATTGTCAATTAGAAGCCATTGAACTTCCAAAGTCTGTGGAAGACATCCGTTCGTCAGCCATCAATCTTTCGGATAATAATATTTCCGGTGAACTTCCTGAACTGTTTGCCTATGCGAAGAATCTTAGATCTCTGAGTCTGTACAACAATCAGTTTACCGGCACCATACCTGCTTCGTATACGAATCTCATAAGCCAATCCAAGTCGGTGTTTATGTATGGCAACCAGTTGTCAGGCAGGATACCTGACGAAATATGCGACAATCCTTTCTTCGAGGTGTATATGAGATACATCCTTCCGCAGAACGGTGAAGGCTTTGATCTCACCGGTTCAAGAATCGATGCTCCGAACGCGGCTTATACCTATGAGGCAGGAACGCTGACTCATGGGTATACCAAAGACATATATCAGTCCAACAGCTATACTCTTATATACAGATGCAATGCAGAAGAACCTGATCCGGAGATAGTCAGGTGGTATGAGAACTACAAGGATCATGGTCTGGGTGTGTTGGTCTGCTATCCCCGTAAACCATACAATTTCCTTCATTTGGGACTGGATTGGCCTTGTGTATATAGTTTAGCGTACTCCAATCAGTCGGTATCTGACTTCATCAACAGCAATGTGGCACTCGTCGGTCCTGACGGATATTATGTCGTTAATCCAGTGACCGGTACAGAAGCGGAAGTGCTTGAGGTATTGGAGAATGCATTCGGAAAACTGACGCCGCTGCCTGATACGGACCCTGAGCCTCCTGTGGAATATCCTGATGTGGTTGATGGGGAAGTGACAGTCCTGCAGACTGCCTGTGAAGGAAATGGAATCGATATCGTGCTTCTGGGGGATTCCTACGATGCGCAGTCTATTTCCGACGGTACATATGAGGCCGTGATGCGCGAGGCCATGGAACATTTTTTTGATATCGAGCCTTTCAGCACCTATAGAGATCTTTTCAATGTCTATTCCGTCAATGTCGTTTCAGGACAGGACAATGCACTCGGCACATACTACGGTGAGGGTACTTCGATAATTGGAGACGATGATAAATGCTTTGAATATGCTGCCAAGGCCTTGCCGGCGGACAGGATGGACGACGCTTTGGTCATCGTAGTGATCAACTCTACGGAATTTGGAGGTTCTTCATATATGTATGTCCCAAGGACTGAAGGGGATTGGGCCGGCGGCAGAAGCGTATCATACATTCCTCATGTTCAGAAGAAGATGGACTTCCGTGGCCTGATCCAGCATGAAGCTGGCGGACATGGCTTTGCCAAGCTTGCCGACGAGTATGTGGGTAGCCCGGATGATCAGATATCTCAATCCGAAAAGGACCGCAAGAGGGCAAATGAGAAGTACGGCTGGTATAGAAATGTTGACTTTACAGATGATCCGTCGAAAGTGAAATGGGCCCACATCCTTTCTGATGAACGATATGCACCCGAGCCCGAAGGCATGTATGAAGGAGCCCTGGGCTATGGCCTCGGAGTATGGCGCCCGACATACACCAGCATAATGAAAGACAATCAGGGAACTTTCAATGCCCCGTCGAGAGAAGTCATATGGTACAGAATCCATAAGCTGGCATATGGCAGAGGGTGGAAATATGACTTTGACTCCTTTGCCGAATATGATACGAAAAACCGTCTTCCGGTAGAGTGGTAGAAACCACGACGGAAGACGGCTTTTCATTTATGTCATCAGCTAGAATAAAAGCAGGTAGGTCAGTGCGGCAAGGACGGCTCCGAAGATCGGACCGGCAACCGGTACCCAACTGTATCCCCAGCCGCTGTCCCTCTTGTTCTTCATCGGAAGGACTGCATGGGCGATGCGTGGAGCAAGGTCGCGTGCAGGGTTGATGGCGTATCCTGTTGCTCCGCCCAGAGACATTCCTATAGCCATGATGAGGCATGTTACGGGGAAGGCTCCGAGTTCTCCCATTCCGATGTGAAGGTGTGCTCCTTCAACGTCAAGAGTCGGAACGTTCGCGTCGAATCCGAATACGAGGATGACGAATACCAGCAGCCATGTGGCAATGGTCTCGCAGAAGAAGTTTCTGATCTTATGACCTTCGATGGCAGGCATCGTGCAGAAGGTTCCCAGCTTTGTGTCCGGGTCTTCCGTTGCATCATAGTGGTCCTTATAGAAGAGCCATACCAGCAGAGCTCCTGTGAATCCACCAAGCATCTGTGCGATAACGTAGCCCGGAACGGCGCTCCAGTCCATCGTTCCGGCAAGGGCGCATCCGATGCTGACTGCAGGGTTAAGGTGTGCTCCGGAAATGGAACCGGAGATGAATACTCCCACCATTACGGCGAATCCCCATCCGAGTGTTATCACCACCCATCCGGCGCCCTGCGCCTTACTTTTGTTCAGACTTGTTGCGGCGCATACGCCGTCACCAAGAAGAATGAGCACCATGGTTCCGATGAACTCAAAGATGCATTTGGTCAGAAGTGTCATAGATCTGTTATTTATCGGTTAGTGTTCTTCTTATCGCGTCAGCCCAACCATCTCTGAGGTTCTGCACTGTCTCAGCGTCTGCCTGCGGGGTGAACTCCCTGTCCACACCCCACTGGCTCTTGATGTGGTCGATGCTTTCCCAGTATCCAACAGCAAGACCTGCCAGGTAAGCGGCTCCAAGGGCAGTTGTCTCTGTGACCTTCGGTCTGATTACCGAAGTTCCGAGGATGTCTGCCTGGAACTGCATCATGAGGTTGTTTGCAGTCGCTCCTCCGTCTACCTTCAGCTCCTTGAGAGGACAGCCGGCATCCTTCTCCATGGCTCTTACTATGTCCATTGTCTGGAATGCGACTCCTTCCAATGCGGCGCGTGCTATGTGGCCGGCGGTCGTGCCCCTGGTTATGCCGTAAATGCTACCTTTTGCATACTGGTCCCAATGCGGTGCGCCAAGGCCTGTCAGTGCAGGTACGAAGTAGACTCCACCGTTATCAGGCACGCTTGTAGCCAGTTTCTCCACATCCTTGGCGTTCCTGATGATGCCGAGTCCGTCACGCAGCCACTGCACCACAGATCCGGCAACGAAGATGCTGCCCTCGAGGGCGTAGTTCACGGTGTCGCCGATCTTCCAGGCTATGGTTGTAAGCAGGTTGTTTGATGACATGATAGGCTTCTCGCCGCTGTTCATCAGAAGGAAACATCCGGTGCCGTATGTGTTCTTTACTGATCCGGGCTCTGTACACATCTGACCGAAGAGAGCTGCCTGCTGGTCTCCGGCCATGCCACCGATAGGAACCTCGCAGGCGAAGATGGTACCCTTGGTATATCCGTATATCTCGCTTGAAGACTTCACTTCAGGCATCATGCTCTCAGGAATGCTGAAAAGCTCGAGCAGTTCCTTGTCCCACTGAAGGGTGTGGATGTTGAAGAGCATGGTTCTGGATGCGTTGCTGACGTCGGTCACATGGACTTCGCCACGTGTGAGCATCCATACAAGCCACGTGTCCACTGTTCCGAACTTCAATTTGCCTTCCTCAGCCCTCTGGCGGGCTCCAGGGACGTTTTCAAGTATCCAGTTTACCTTAGTGGCACTGAAGTATGCATCGATGATCAGACCTGTCTTGTTGCGGATCGTGTCAATCAGGCCCTTTTTCTTCTTCAGCCTGTCGCAGAAGCGGGAAGTTCTCCTGTCCTGCCATACGATAGCGTTGTATACAGGCTCTCCTGTCTCGGCGTCCCATACGATAGTGGTCTCTCGCTGGTTTGTGATGCCGATGCCGGCGATGTTGCGGCCGTTGATGCCGATCGATGTGATCGCCTCGGCGATAACTGACGCCTGTGAAGACCATATCTCCATAGGATTGTGCTCTACCCAGCCCGGCTTCGGGAATATCTGGGTGAACTCCTTCTGGGAGGTCGCCTTTATCTTTCCGTGATTATCGAAAATGATTGCCCTGGAACTGCTTGTTCCCTGGTCAAGGGCAAGAATATATTTTTTCATGGTTATGGTCGGTTAGTCGATTCTCTTGCAGATAAGGGTGGCAGATGTCACTGACTCCACCTGTACATGGCAGTAGTCTCCTGCCTTCTCTCCTCTTGACGGGAATACGCACATCTTGTTGCTGCTTGCCCTTCCGCAAAGCTCGTCGGGATTTTTCTTTGACGGACCTTCGACGAGTACCTTCTGTACTTTACCGATCTCTCTTTCGTTGCTCTTGAGACTCATGCGTCCCTGAAGCGCAATGATCTCGTTGAGTCTTGCCGTTTTGGTCTCGTATGGGATGTCGTCAGGATACTTTCTCGATGCGAGAGTGCCCGGACGCTCTGAATATGCGAACATGAACGCCGAGTCGAACACTACCTCTTCCATGAGGGAGAGTGTGTCCTTGTGGTCCTGCTCGGTTTCACCGCAGAATCCTGCAATCACGTCGGTTGTGAGACCGCAGTCAGGAATGACGCTGCGGATCTTCTTCACTCTTTCAAGATACCACTCCCTGTTGTATTTGCGTCTCATCTTCTCCAGCATTATGCTGCTGCCGGACTGCACAGGAAGGTGGATGTGGTTGCAGATGTTCTCATACATGGCCATAGTGTAGATCACCTCGTCACTGATGTCCTTAGGGTGAGATGTCGAGAAACGCACTCTGAGCTCGGGGCTGATCTTTGCCACTGCCTCAAGAAGCTGTGCGAAGCTTACATTGCCCTGCGGGCTCTCCCATCTGTATGAGTCCACGTTCTGACCAAGGAGGGTGATCTCCTTGTAGCCGTTGTCGAAAAGTTCCTTCGCTTCGCGGAGAATGGTCTTAGGGTCGCGGCTTCTTTCCGCTCCTCTTGTGTATGGGACAACGCAATAAGAACATACATTGTTGCATCCTCTCATGATCGAGATGAATGCAGACACTCCGTTCTTGTCGAGTCTTACAGGGGAAATCTCGGCATATGTCTCCTCGTGCGACAGAAGCACATTGATCTGAGGGGAACCTGGGGCAACAGCTTCAAGCAGCGATGGAAGGCTTCTGTATGAATCAGGTCCTGCCACCAGATCAACCGCTGTGAGGAGCTGGTCCTTGAGCCTCTCGGCCATGCATCCTACGATGCCTATGACCACACCATCGCGCTTTTTCTTCTGGATCTTGAACTGGTCGATCCTGCCCCATATTCTCTGCTCGGCGTTGTCTCTGATCGAGCAGGTGTTGGCAAGGATCACGTCTGCCTCCTCAATGTTTTCAGTGAGGACATATCCGGCATCCTGAAGGATGGAAAGGATGACCTCGCTGTCGTTCACATTCATCTGGCAGCCGTAAGTCTCAATGTATACTTTAGGCTTTGATGGGTCTATAATCGGTCTTATCATATGCGTGCTTTATAAATTATACAAAGATAGTTTTTTTAAACGAATATTGTATCTTTGCGTAAATGTTAATGTTCGGAAACATGAAGAAATCTGTAGGAAGACTGGCTCTGGCGTTGCTGTGTGCTGCTGTGATGTGTCTGACCGGATGCGGTGACGTAAGGGATATAAAAGTGACCTCCGTCAATATAGAGAATATATCGCTCAACGGATTCCGCGGGGCTGATGTCGATCTTGCCGTGGGTATTGACAACCCTGCATTCCGTGTGGAACTTTCGGAAATCGAAGGTGCCTTGAAACATTCTGGCAAGGTTCTTGGTAGGATGACCATGGCTCCGTTCGTATTGCATGCCCGTTCAACAGAAATCTACCATCTGAATGCATCGGCTGCCATCGAGCAGGGAGTGACATTGAAGGAACTGATGGCGTTGGCTGACATGGAGGCGCTGAGCAAATGCACGGTGGATGTATCCGTAAGGGCAACCCTAAAGGGAGGCATTACCAAAGTTCTGAAATTTAATGATATACCTTTGACTGACCTTTTGTAAATGAATATGAAGACAGACTATATATTTACCCTGGTATTTTCTTTTTTGGCGGCAGCCGTTTTTTCGTCTACAGCATCAGCGCAGGAGCCTGTGACTCCGGCTGGATATGTCTACGTTGATTCTTTGATATATGTTTCAAATGTTTCCATTGACTCTACCCTTGTCGGCAAGGATGTTTTCCGTGACATGCCGTCAGAGGCTTTGGGAGCAGAGGCTACAGTGAATATAGGACAGTCGGATGCCGTGGAGCAGTCCATGAGAAAGCATATTGAGGCAAATCCTGCCAGAACGCTTTCGGGCTATCGAGTGAGGATATTCTTCGACAATAAGCAGACAGCGAGAAATGAGTCAGAGCAGACAGTCGAAAGGTTCAGGGCGATGTATCATGACATTGCGGTGTATAGAACTTACACAAATCCTTATTTCAAGGTCACTGTCGGAGACTGCAGGACAAAGTCCGAGGCTATGCATCTCCTTTCGCAGATAAAGCAGAATTTCCCGAGCGCCTTTGTGGTGAAGGAAAACATAGAATGTCCGTTAGTGGACGGCCAGGCCGCATATAGGATCGATACTGTCAAGGTGCTCAGACCTGTTGTGGCACAGTAGTAACTGATTAATCAGGTAGTGTATTATGTTGAAGCAAGCACTGGAACTAAAGCAGACCCAGAAGCTATCCCCGCTTCAGATCCAGACAATCAAGCTGATTGAGCTTCCTATACAGGAACTCGAGCAGAGAATCCGCAAGGAACTGGAGGAAAATCCGGTTTTGGATGAGGATGTGGCGAAGGAAAAGGAGGAGGATGAAGCTCCTCGTGAGGTCTCTCTGTCAGAATACAAGGAAGATGATTCCATTCCTGCCTACCGCCTCCGATCGGATAATTATTCCAAGGAGGACAGACCGCAGTATAGTACATTCTCAGTAAAGGAGAGCTTTACCCAGAGCCTCATGGAGCAGCTGGGATATCGCAATCTCACTGAACACCAGTATTCTGTGGCGGCCTTTATAATCGGAAGCCTTGATGACGACGGTTATCTGAGGAGGAGCATAGACAGCCTGGTGGATGACCTGTCTTTCAGGGCGTCAATAGAGACTGACGAGGACGAGGTTCTCCAGATGTTGAAGGTTATCCAGGAGTTTGAGCCTATTGGAGTCGGCGCACGTGATTTGCGCGAGTGTCTGCTTCTGCAGATCGTGCATTGCAGGAAGTCTCCGGCCGTTGAGAACGCCATAAAGATCCTTGAACATCATTTCAATGATTTTACAGGCAAACATTTCCAGAAGATCATGACCCGCATGGGGCTGTCCGAGGAGGATATGAAGGCGGCGATTGCCAAGATATTGAAGCTGAATCCTTCTCCGGGAGGTCAGATTGATGACTCGTATTCGGATCAGGCCCAGCAGATTGTCCCTGATTTTGTTTTGGAATACAAGGATGGCGAACTGCTTCTGAGCATGCCTCGTTTCTCGATACCGGAACTGCGTGTGAACAGAAAATATGCGGACCTTCTGATGGCGGCGGCGAATTCTTCGGAAAGGGAGATGAAGGAGGCTGCAGCCTTCGTCAGAAAGAAGCTTGATTCGGCGAAATGGTTCGTTGAGGCCATCAAGCAGCGCCACAATACTCTTCAGAGCACGATGCAGGCCATCATAGATTATCAGAGGGAGTATTTCATAGATGGTGACGAGACTCACCTCAAGCCAATGGTGCTGAAGGATATAGCCGAGAAGACCGGTTATGATATCTCGACCATATCGAGAGTCGTCAACAGCAAGTATATCGAGACTCATTTCGGTATATATTCGCTGAAGTATTTCTTCTCAGAGGGTCTTGAGAATCAGGATGGAGAAGAAGTGTCGACAAGAGAGCTTAAGAAGGCTCTGCAGGAGTGCGTCGACAATGAGGATAAGCATAAGCCGCTGACAGACGACGAACTCGTGGTCAAGATGACGGAGATGGGCTATAAGGTGGCACGAAGGACAGTGGCGAAATATCGTGATCAGCTTGGTATTCCGAAGGCTCGTCTGCGTCGTGAACTTTAAAAAAAGGAAATAATTTTAAAAAAGATAAAAATCTGCATTCCAGAGCTATGGGGTGCGGATTTTTTCTCTTTGTATAGTTATATATTTGCCTCTAAAAACGGTCTATGAAGATGAAGGAATTATGTGAGGATGACAGACCTCGTGAGAAGATGGTCCTCTCCGGTGCGACGGTCTTGAGCAATGCGGAACTGCTTGCCGTCCTCTTGCGTACGGGAACGGGAAAGATGAATGCCCTTGAGGTTGCCAGGGAAGTTCTGCGTGCTGCGGATGGGAGATTGGGGGCGGTTGCCGGCATGTCGGTTGAGCGCCTGTGCCATGTGGACGGTATCGGCCCGGGAAAGGCGGTTGCCGTGGCCGCGGCATTTGAGCTGGGCCGGCGTGCGGCTGCTGAGGATGGTGTGGAGAAGATGCCGCAGATGGATTCTCCACGAAGGGTATATATGGCCATGATCCCGCTGCTGAGGGATATCACACATGAGGAGTGCTGGGTGCTTTTCCTCAACCATGTCAACAGGCTGGTAGGCAAGGAGATGATCAGCAGGGGAGGTATGGAGTCCACTGCAATCGACAAGCGTATAATCTTGAGGCGGGTGCTTGACAGGAAGGCTTCGGGAGTGATATTGGTCCATAATCATCCTTCGGGAAATCCATATCCTAGTGTGGAGGATATCCGCCAGACCAGGGAACTTGGCAAGGCTCTGGTCTCTTGCGACCTGCGTCTGGTTGATCATGTGATAGTGTCCGGACGTTCTTTCTATAGCTTTTCGGACGAGAGGGTCGAGGAGGTCTGAGAAATTATCGGTGTATTGGCTGTCACAATTTTGCAATTTAATCATATGTTAGGTAAATTTGTAAGACAACACATAAGAGCCGGAATATGTCTTTTGTTTCAACTATATCATCCTTCGCGGAGACAGTGTGGTTTAATTGCCGTCGTTCTGTATTGAGGTTCAGAGTGCGCAGATACCGTCGTTTTGCTATCTTTGATGAGATAAGGGTCGGCAATGACCTTGTGATGACGCATCAGAGACGTGACCTGAAGTTTGAAGACAAGGTTGCGGATTTCAACAGGAAATATAAGCGATTGGCCCCGAAGGGAGCCGTTCCCGTTACGGTAAGTCTTCGTAAGTCCAATGTCGCGGACAAGGAGCCGCGTCAGCCATTTTCATTGTTTGTCTTTTTCACTTTCGACTTCAAGGATACCTTGACTGTTCAGAAAGGGAACCGCAGGGTTGTGGTAGACAGGACAGCAGGTCTGGATGTTTATGGAAGTCTGAAGGCGAGCCTTCAGGTGGGCGGAGAGGAGGATCTGTATCGCCAGGCTGTGCTTTCGGTGGAAACTGCCAAGGAGGAAACCAAGTCGACTGGCCGCGGTGCGGTGAAATCGGTGACCCCTGAGAAGCCGACTGCTCCAGAGACTCCGACTCCGGAGCCTGAGCCTCAGTCTCAGCCTGGGCCTGCTGAAGGGACTATTGTACTTGATCCGGACGCAGTGGCAAGGGAGCACGAGAGATTTGTGGGCAATGTCGGCAAGATCGGTAAGGCGATCGGCAGCGGGTCTGCCGACGGGCCGGTGGAGTTCGAGGACCATGAGAGAATGTTGGTGGAGCATCTTCTCGGCTGTGAGGATTACAAGGCTTCAAAGCAGGATCTGCAGGCGTTGTTGACGCCTTTGCGCAAGAGGTTGGGAAGTGTCCTTGACAGTCTGAACAGGAAAAGCTGTGACATTACAGGAGAGCCTCTTGTCGTCCAGATCGACGGTACGGGGGATTATCAGATGATTGTTTCATATTATAATATAATTTTCAGCGATGGCAGATAATGTAGTAAACCCTGATGCTTCCGTTTCCAAAAGAGATGCATCCATCATAATAAACGCTTTGGCCGCCGGTGAGGTTCCGAAAGTCGGAGTCGAGCAGATTGCGGTGGGCCGTAATAATGAGATTGATGCCCTTGACCATATCCTGGACAGTATAATCGATGGACAGAGCGGTATGAGAATATGGGTCGGCGATTTTGGATCCGGAAAGTCTTTCATGCTCCATCTTATCCGCCTGATGGCGTATAACCGTAACTTCGTTGTTTCTGAGATCATGTTTGATCCGAAGATACGTCTTTATTCGAATGACGGTCATGCCAAGGCTCTGTATCGTGATATAGCAAAGCATATTTCGATCAGGACCAAGCCGAACGGTAATGCGCTGCAGACTTTGATCGAGCTTTGGTTGGAGCAGCTGCAGGCTAAGGTCGCCCAGGAGAAAGGTGTGGATCCTGAGAGTCTGCTGGAAGAGTCTGCGCTTGAGATGATGAATGAGGAAATCAAAAAGGCGGTTGACTCGTTCGAGGGCGTGGGAGACCAGAATTTTGCGACGGTCCTCATGAAATATTATGAGGGATGGGCGAAATTCGATGAGACTCTTATCGAGAACGCGATGAAGTGGCTCGAAGGCGACTATACGGATGTCAGAAGCGCCAAGAAGGATCTCGGGGTGACTGAAATCATCAACGATGACAACTACATAGGTTATCTGATGCTGTTGTCGCAGCTGTTTGTCCTTGCTGGATATTCGGGCTTCGTGATCAATATGGATGAGTGCGTGAATCTTTATCTGATCAACGGACTGACTCGACAGAAGAACTACGAGGTTATCCTCAAACTGTATAATATCTGTGCCCAGAACAAGGTCTCGAACCTTTTCATCAATCTGGCGGGAACACAGAAGTTCCTGTTGGACAGAACCAAGGGATTGTATTCTTATGGAGCCTTGAAGACCAGGCTCGAGGGTAATTCTTATGCTAAGGACGGTCTTGTGGATTACGATCAGCCGGTGTTTATCCTTGAACCGTTGAGTCCGGAGGCCCAGTCGGTTCTGTATGAGCGTCTCCTGTATGTGTTCAATGTCGCGAACGACACGCAGATCGAGCTTACGCACGAGGACATGCAGCTGATGATGAACGAGTGTCAGTCAAAGGGATTGGATCTGCCACGTAAGATAATCAAGGTGTATCTTAACCTGCTGAACCTCATGAGGCAGAATCCGGGAAAAACCTTTGCCCAGGTGTGCGGAAGCATAGAGGAGGAAATCAATAAGGGCACAGGTGAGCCTTCCGGAACAGAAGATGCAGAAGAAATAGAAGAGTTATGAGTGCATTCTCGCTCCTCTCGCGGGAGATTCAGGAGTACATAAGGGATAAGGGATGGGAACAGCCGCGTCCGATACAGGATGCGGCGATCAGGAAGATCATCGAGACCGACCTGAATTATATCCTGTCTTCCAAGACCGCTTCGGGAAAGACCGAGGCGGCATTCCTTCCTGTGCTTACGCTTTCATACGGCAATGAGCACAGCAAGAGCATAGACAGTTATGAGGAAGGCGTAAAGGTATTGTACATATCTCCTCTGATCGCTCTGATCAATGACCAGATGGAGCGAATGGAGGAGCTTTGCGCGTATCTGGGCGTGACCGTGACCAAATGGCATGGAGAAGCCAGCGCATCAGCAAAGAACAGGATCATCAGGAAACCGGAGGGCGTCGTGCTTATGACCCCAGAGTCCCTGGAGGCCATGTTCCAGAACAAGCCGGAGAATATCGCGCGTCTTTTCGGGCATCTGGATTTTGTCATCATAGACGAGATCCACTATTTCCTGGGGACTGACAGGGGTACGCATCTGCGTTCTCTTCTCGAAAGACTCAAGCAGGAGTGCGCGCGTCACTCAGGCCAGGAGTATAGGCCGTTCAGATGGGTAGGCCTGTCTGCGACTATAGGTGGAGACATGAGCGTGGCCAAGGGCTTCATGGGAGATCCGGAACATACACGTATCCTGATAGATAAAGGAAAGCGAGTGACTGAGGTCTGCTTCCGATATGTCCAAAGGGATGAGGAAGGACAGATCACCGAACAGTTCTATGATGAGGTATACGAAAGCACCAAGGGGCTCCAGTCGCTGGTCTTCCCTAATTCCAGGGCAAAGGTCGAGGTCATGGCAAACGAACTTCAGGACCGTGCGGAAGAGGGTGCGGTCATCTTGGCGCATCATGCATCGCTGACAAGGCAGACCAGGGAGGAAGTGGAGTCTACGGTAAAGGCTGCTGACGGCAGTTCGTTCACGATCTGCTGTACGTCGACGTTGGAGCTTGGAATCGACCTTCCGTCCGTGGACAAGATCTGTCAGATAGAAAGTGTTCCCAGTGTGTCTTCACTGGCGCAGAGAACCGGACGAAGCGGAAGAACCAGCGGTAAGGCTGCTGTGGACATGTACTGCACCCTCGAGTGGAACCTGCTAAGGAATGTTGCGTGTTGGAACCTTTATAGCGCCGGCACCGTTGAAGCTCCGGACGACAAGGCTTTGTGGTATAATGTGCTTGTGCATCAGGTTCTTTCAATCGTCACGGAGACTACTGAAGAGATTGCGGCCAAGCGTCCGTCCAAGGACGAGGTGATCGACCGGGTCCTTTCCATTCCTGCTTTTGCCTTTTGTTCGCGTGAGGAGTGTGAAAGCATAGTGGATACCCTGATGGAAAAGGATATCCTTGAAGAGGTTTCAGGCAAGATGGCGATAGGACCTGCCGGAAGCAGACTCGTCAAGAAGGTGAACTCATACGTGGTATTTGCCACCCCTTTCAATTATAAGGTCTTTCATGATGGTGTGTGCATCGGCGAGCTTGAGCCGTCGGTCGCATTGAAGGAAAAATACTGTTTCATGCTGGCTGCCCGCAAATGGGTGATCGTGCGCATCGACCATGACAAGCGTGTCATCGATGTGGAGGTGTCCAAGGACGGAAAGAAGCCTCAGTTCATCTCCGAGGTGCCGATGACCGCCATGGAGGTGGAGCAGGAGATGAAACGCATCCTTCTCGAGGGGGAAAGCTTCGACTTCCTTCAGGAGGAAGAGGCTGCCGTGCTGGCGGGTCTGCAGCAGGAACTGGCTTCGTGCCAGCTGCTTGGAGAGGCCAGGATGCCGTATAAGACCAATGGGGCCGGCTTCATATGTTTCTATCCGTTCTGTGGAACAAGGGTGTCCAATACTTTGGCATTGCTTCTTGGAGCGCGCCAGTCGGAGGATTATATGCTGAGCATAGACCTGTCGCTTCCTAAGTTCCTGCGCAGATGCAAGGCTATTCTGGATAATCCGCCTTCATTGCAGGAGATCCTTAAGGGAAAGCTCGAGGCAAAGGAGGTTGAGCTTGGATATAAGTACATGGAGCACCTTCCTGTCGACTTGCAGGCCAAGCAGCTGTCGACGCTTAAGTACGACATGGATGCTGCGATGGCATTTCTTGCAAATCTGTGTGAGGGTGTCGAGATTCCTGAAGGTGACGACGATTTCGGCCCTGTAGGTGGCGATGAGGCAGAGGGTGACGGTCCGAGGAGGGATCCGGGAAGGAAAATGCAGGGCAAGGTGTTCGTATATACGATATTCGTGTCCGAGGACTGCGGTGATCCTGAGCTTAACAGAAGCTCATGGAACACCCTGCATAAGGCGGAGGAATGGATGACTGCCAAGGCGCGTGAGTACGGAAAGGAAATCACCTTTGTGAACGGACAGGCCGGTCTTGATGATACCATCATCCACGATATCGCCCCCGATGGAGATGCTCCATATCAGTGGAACTATCTTGCGGAGACATACCTCAAGGCAGCAGGCTTTGATTCGGTGGGCTCTTTCATGAACTGGGTGTATAAGGAGCATGGATGCGACAGGGCTGCCGTGGTGATCATGGCGGACTCGGATGGGCGCTCATATGCCATGTGGTCAACCAACAGGTCCAGGAAGTATGGCCTTCTGGGCTGTACCATGATCTATGTGCATGATCAGCATGTCGATGAGATGCCGGCTCTGAACTCGCATGAGCTGCTCCATCTCTTCGGCGCGGCGGATCTTTATGCTGAGTTCCAGGGAGTGGATAATGCCGCTTTCATCAGGGATACATATCCGGGTGAGATCATGCAGGACCTGATGCCGGATGTCAACAGACACTGCATATGCCCTATGACGGCATGGTCTACATGGCTGACAGATGAGCAGGAGCCTTGGTTCAATTCTTTTTCATTCATTTAAATTCATATTTGTTTGAAATTCCGAAAATTATGCATATTTTTGCGCGCTTTTTGACCG
>JAEIGA010009023.1_pt1 | contig 15089 bp, 11 predicted proteins | sample 9270691 | NCBI WGS metagenome assembly JAEIGA01 (sample SAMN17057246, study PRJNA624740) | gut metagenome | biome: biome; isolation source: fecal sample | host: Bos grunniens | place: China: Xizang | collected 2019
AATAAAATTAATGTTTTTATAGATGGAAATGAGAAATTTGAAAGACTTATAAAGGATATCGAAGGTGCTAAAGATCATATTCACTTAGAGTATTTTATTATAAAAGATAGTAAAATAGGTCAAAAAATAAAAGAGTTACTTATAAAGAAGTCAAAAGAAAATGTTAAAGTAAAGATTTTATATGATGATGTCGGGTGTTGGAGGTTTTGGTTCCATAGAAAGTTTTTTAATGAAATGAAAGATAATGGAATAGAAATAGTACCATTTTTACCCACAAAGTTTCCTATTATAGGAGGAAAATTAAATTATAGAAATCATAGAAAAATAGTAGTTATAGATGGTTATATTGGATATACAGGTGGGATAAATATTGGTGATGAGTATATGGGTAGAAATAAAAAGTTTGGATACTGGAGAGACACTCATATTAGAATAGAGGGTACATCTGTTTATATGCTACAAATGACATTTTTAATTGACTGGTACTATAATACTAAGCAGGTTTTATTAGATAAAAAGTACTTCCCTAAACTTATGAACTTTGGAAATTCTATGATACAGATTGTTGCAAGTGGACCAGATAGTGATTGGGAGGCTATACACTATGCATATTTTTCAGCTATATGCCAAGCTAAGAAAAGTATTTATATAGAAACCCCTTATTTTATACCAGATGATAGTTTATTAAGAGCATTAAAGAGTGCTGCTTTAAGTGGTGTAGATGTAATAATAATATTCCCAAAGATTGCTGACCATAAAATAGTTAATACAGCATCATATTCATATTTTGATGATATATTAAAGTCTGGAGGAAAGGTATATCTATATAACAAGGGATTTATACATTCTAAGGTTATTATAATAGATAATATAATAGCATCTACAGGCTCTGCTAATATGGATTTAAGAAGTTTTATGCTTAACTTTGAGATAAATGCATTTATATATGATGAAGAAATTATAACACGAATGAAGAGTGACTTCTTTAAAGATTTGAAGAATAGTGAAGAATTAGATTTTGATAAATTTAAAAATAGAAGTATAGCAAAAAAAGCTAAAGAATCTGTAGCAAGATTATTTTCACCGATTTTATAAATTTAAGTGTCTTTATTGAATAGTTTGTGTCAAAAATAGAGGTTTAAAAGGGCTTAAAAAAAGTTGAAAAGTGAAGTGTACTAGTATAATATAATAATCATTAGCACTCTATATTAGAGAGTGATAAAAAGGCTAACTAATATTTAATATATATTAAATTCATTTAGGAGGGATATAAGATATGAAGATAAGACCATTAGCTGACAGAGTTGTAATAAAGAAAATTGAAGCAGAAGAAAGAACTGCAAGTGGTATAGTTTTACCAGGTGCTGCAAAAGAGCAACCTCAAATAGCTGAAGTTGTTGAAGTTGGACCAGGTGGAATTGTTGATGGCAAAGAGATAAAAATGGAATTAAAAGTTGGAGATAAGGTTATATTCCAAAAGTATTCTGGAACAGAAGTTAAATTAGAAGATCAAGAATATACAATATTAAGACAAAGCGATGTACTTGCTATTGTAGAATAACTTATTAGGAGGGGTTAATATGGCTAAGGAAATTAAATTTGCTCAAGATTCAAGAAAAGCTTTAGAAACAGGTGTAAATAAACTTGCTGATACTGTAAAGGTAACATTAGGACCAAAGGGTAGAAATGTTATATTAGATAAGAAATTTGGAGCGCCACTTATAACTAATGATGGTGTTACTATAGCTAAGGAAATAGAACTAGAAGATAGATTTGAAAACATGGGAGCTCAACTTGTTAAAGAAGTTGCTATAAAAACTAATGATGTAGCAGGTGATGGTACTACTACAGCTACAGTTTTAGCTCAAGCAATAATAAGAGAAGGATTAAAAAATGTAACTGCAGGCGCTAACCCTATACTTATAAGAAAAGGTATACAAAAATCTGTTGAAGTTGCAGTTGAAGAATTAAAAAATCAATCAAAAACAATAGAAACTAAAGAGTCTATATCTCAAATAGCTTCTATATCTGCTGGAGATGAAGAAGTAGGTAAATTAATATCAGAAGCTATGGAAATAGTAGGTAGAGATGGAGTTATAACAGTTGAAGCATCTAAGACTATGCATACTGAATTAGACACTGTTGAAGGTATGCAATTTGATAGAGGTTTTGTATCTGCATATATGGTAACAGATGTAGATAAAATGGAAGCTGTTTTAAATGATCCGTACATATTAATAACAGACAAGAAAATATCTAACATACAAGAAATATTACCAGTTCTTGAACAAATCGTTCAACAAGGTAGAAAACTATTAATAATAGCTGAAGATGTTGATGGAGAAGCATTATCTACATTAGTAGTTAATAAATTAAGAGGTACCTTTGAAGTTGTAGCTGTTAAAGCTCCTGGATTTGGCGATAGAAGAAAACAAATGTTAGAAGATATAGCTATACTTACTGGTGGTACAGTAATATCTGAAGAATTAGGATATGAATTAAAAGAAGCTGATTTATCTTTATTAGGTAGAGCATCTTCTGTTAAAGTTACAAAAGAAACTACTACAATAGTAGATGGTGCTGGAGAAAAAACAGATATAGATAACAGAGTTAATCAAATAAAATACCAAATATCAGAAACTACTTCTGAATTTGATAAAGAAAAGTTAATGGAAAGATTAGCTAAGCTTTCTGGCGGAGTTGCTGTAGTTAAAGTTGGAGCTGCAACAGAAGTTGAAATGAAAGAAAGAAAATTAAGAATAGAAGATGCCTTAAATGCAACTAGAGCAGGTGTAGAAGAAGGTATGGTTGCTGGTGGAGGAACTGCACTAGTAAGTGTAATACCAGCTGTAGAAAGTTTAATAAGCACTTTAGAAGGTGAAGTAAAAATAGGTGCTCAAATAGTAAGAAGAGCTTTAGAAGAACCATTAAGACAAATAGCAACTAATGCTGGTCTTGAAGGTGCAGTTATAATACAAAATGTTATAAACTCAGAAGCTGAAGTTGGATTTGATGCGTTAAATGAAAGATATGTTAATATGATAGAAGCAGGTATAGTAGACCCGACTAAGGTTACTAGAAGTGCTCTTCAAAATGCTGCATCAATAGCAGGAGTATTCTTAACAACAGAAGCTGCAGTAGCAGATTTACCATCAGAAGACCCAATGCCAATGGGTGGTGGAATGCCAGGTATGATGTAATAAAAACAAATAATTGTTTTGATATAGAAGATAGATATGAAATTTTTCGTATCTATCTTTTTTATTTTTATTATCAGAACGACTATATAATTAAAAGTTATCATATAAAAATATTTGTATATAAAATTATATAAATCTAAAATTGATTTGTTGAATTATTAACAGGTGTATGCTACTATACTAATATAGTAAGGAAAACGTGTGTTGCAAGCGTTGAGAGTTATAAAAAAGGGGAAAAATGACGAAAAATTTATAATTAAATTTTATGTCGAATATCAAAAGAATAAGGTTTTGGTTAAAAAAATAACTAAAATTAGAAGGGGGCAATGTATGTTAGAAAATATACATATATCAGGATTTTCAGATGAAATTAGCAGTGATTTTGATACGCAGCTAGAAACAGTTAAAAATTTAGGTATGGAATACATATCTATAAGAGGGGTAAATGAAAAAAACTTCAGTGAATATTCAATAGACGAGGTTAATGAATATATAAAACCTAAGTTAGATGAATATGGTATAAAAATTTCTTCTATAGGTTCTCCTATAGGAAAAGTATTTATAGATGATGAAGAAGGATTTGAAAAGCAAGTTGAATTATTAGAAAAACTTTGTAAAATGGCAAATATATTAGATTGTAAATATATGAGAATGTTTAGTTTCTATATGCCAGAAGGAAAAAATCCTGAAGACTTCAAAGATGAAGTTATAAAGAAATTAAAAGTATTTACTAATATAGCAGAAAAATATAATGTGGTTCTTCTTCATGAAAATGAAAAAGATATATATGGAGATATAGCAAGTAGATGTTTAACTATATTTGAAGAAGTTGGTTCAGATAACTTTAAAGGAATATTTGATTTTGCTAACTTTGTTCAATGTATGGAAGACACTAGAGCTTGTTATGATTTATTAAAAGACCATATAGTGTACTATCATATAAAAGATGCAGTTAAGGAAGATAAAGAAAATGTAGTATGTGGAACAGGACAAGGAAAAATTGAAGAAATCTTAAATGATGCAATTAAAAATGGATATCAAGGATTTTTAACTTTAGAGCCACACTTAGTTTTATTTGATTCTTTAAAAGACTTAGAATTAGAAGATGTTAACAATATCATAAAGAAAGATAAGGGGTTAGATGGAAAAAGTGCATATGCACTTCAACATAAATCATTAGTAAATATACTAAAAAGTATAGATTTTAGATTAAAAACAATAGGGGGAAAAGAAATGAAACAAGTTAGATTTGGTATAGTTGGTATAGGACAAATGGGAGGATCTCATGCAGAGTGGTTATCTAGTGGACAAGTTGATAATGCAACTTTAACAGCTGTTTGTGATGTTAATCCTCAAAGAAAAGAATGGGCATCAGAAAAGTTACCACAAGATGTTAAATTCTATGATAACTATATAGAAATGTTAGAAAGTGGAGAAATAGATGCAGTGCTTATAGCTACTCCTCACTACGATCACCCGGTAATAGCAATGGAAGCTTTAAAAAGAGATTTACATACATTAGTTGAAAAACCAGCTGGTGTTTACACTAAAAAAGTTAGAGAAATGAACGAATTAGCAGAATCTAAACCACACTTAGTATTCGGAATGATGTTCAACCAAAGAACAAATCCTTTATACCAAAGAATAAAAGAAATAGTTGCTAATGGAGAAATAGGGGAAATAAGAAGAACTAACTGGATAATAACTACTTGGTGGAGACCACAAGCTTACTACGATATGAGTAGCTGGAGAGCAACATGGAATGGAGAAGGTGGAGGAGTTCTTGCTAACCAAGCACCTCACCAAATAGATTTATGGCAATGGATATGTGGAATGCCAACAAAAGTAAGAGCTAACTTACAATATGGTTCTCACAGAAATATAGCAGTTGAAGATGATGTTACTGCTTTCGTTGAATATGAAAATGGAGCAACTGGAACATTTATAACTTGTACTCATGACATAATGGGAACTGATAGATTCGAAATACATGGAGATAAAGGTAAGATATTAGTTGAAGGAAGTAAGAAGGTAACTGTTACAAGATTAAAAGAATCTGAAAATGAATTAAACAAGAGATTAACATTTGCAGATGTTGCTAACTTATTCAGAGGAGAAGGTGGTATGGCAGATTTATTTGATGTTGAAACATTTGAAATACCAGACCAATGGGGAACTCAACATGTAAATGTTATGAAAAACTTCACACAAGCTATATTAGAAGGAACTCCATTATTAGCTCCTGGAACAGAAGGTATAAAAGGTGTTACTATAGCTAATGCTATGCATTTATCAAGCTGGTTAGGACAAGATGTTGAAATACCATTCAACGAAGATTTATTCTTATCTGAATTAGAAAAGAGAAAAGCTGAAGAATTAGAATCTAAAAAAGTTGAAGCTTTAGAAACTATATAATTAAGTGAAAGAGGGAGTATATTATGGCGCTTAGAGTTGGTGTTATAGGATTAGGGGATGTTTCTATGGTTCATACTAATGCTATAGTTCAGAATGAACAAGCTGATTTAGTTGCAGTTTGTGATATAGACAATAGTAAGGAAAATTTAATAGAAAACACTAATTTCTATACTGATTATAATGAAATGATAGAAAAAGAAAACCTAGATTGCGTTCATATATGTTTACCACATTATCTTCATTATCCAGTAACTAAAGACATAACCTCTAAGGGTGTAAATGTACTTTTAGAAAAGCCACTTTGTTTAAATATGGATGAAGTTGCTAAGTTTAATGAATTAGATAAAAAGACAGATGCAAATATTTGCATCTGTCTACAAAATAGATATAACCATACTATAAAAGCTTTATTAGATATAGTAGAGTCTAAAGAATATGGTGATGTGAAGGCAATTAAAGGAATAGTAGCTTGGAACAGACCAGAAGCATATTATACTGTTAAACCTTGGAGAGGTAAGATGGAGTATGCTGGTGGTGGAGTAATGATAAACCAAGCTATACATACAATAGACTTAATGCAACTACTTGGTGGTGAAATAGAGTCTATAAAAGGAAAAATAAACAACTTATTAGAGTATGATGTTGAAGTTGAAGATACAGCAATGGCAAATATAAACTTTAAAAATGGTGCAAGGGGTACATTTATTTCAACAATAGCTTATGCAGATAACTCAAGCGTTGAGATAGAAGTTATATTTGAAAATGCTAAATTCATAATAAGAGACAATACTCTTTATAAGATTGAAAATGGAAAACAAACTGAGGTTGCCAAGGATACATTATTTGAAGGAGCTAAACATTACTATGGTTCTAGCCATGCTGAGCTTATAAATAATTACTATACTTGTTTAAAAAATGATAGTAAAGATTATGTTAGAATAAGTGATGCATCAACTTCAATGCAAATAATAGATAGTATTAGAAACTCATCTAATGAAAACAAATTAATTAATTGGGGGTAATTAATATGAATAAACCATCAATCGGTGTTCAAATGATGATGCTTAGAGGTAAAATAGAGGAATTAGGAATAAAAGAAACTTTCAGAAGAGTTAAAGAAATAGGATTCTCAACTGTTGAATTATCTCAAGTTGCTATGACTGAAGAAAATGTTAAAGCTATAAAAGAAAGCTTAGAAGAATTTGATATGAAAGTTTGTGCAACTAGTGCTGCTTTAAAACCAATGGCTCCAGGAATAAAAATGGAAAACTTAAAAGAAGATTTCGATAAAATAGTTGCAGACACTAAAGCATTAGGATGTAAATATATAAGAATAGGTATGATATCTTTCGATTGCTTAGGTTCAAAAGAAAGAATAATAGAATATACTAAAGAATTAAATGAAATGGGTAGAAGATTAAAAGAAGAAGGATTAGATTTATACTATCACAATCACCATGTTGAATTTGCTAAATATGATGGAAAATACATATTAGATATAATGGCAGAAGAAAGTAATCCAGAATACTTAGGATTTGAACTTGATGTACATTGGTTACAAAGAGCAGGAGTTAACCCAATAGAGTGGATTAAGAAATTAGAAGGAAGAACTAAGATAATACATATAAAAGATTATAGAATATCTCAAACTCTTGATTTATCAGGAGGTATGGAAGGTATAATGAGAGCTATGTCTGATATGGTTCAATTTGCTGAAATAGGTGAAGGTAACCTTGATATGACAGCTATAATAAATGCAGCTGGAGAAACAGGTGTAGAACACATATTCATAGAGCAAGATGATACATATGGTAGAGATCCATTTGAAAGCTTAGAAATAAGTGCAAATAACTTAAGATCTTTAGGATTTGAAGAAAGATTTAACCATAATAACCTTGTATGTAGTTTAAATATATAATACTTTAATAGAATTAGGATTTGGGGATGGATACTAATTCAAAAATAATTATGACCTAGATAAAATTAGCATTGTAAGATAAAAAACTTCAATGCTAATTTTTTTAGTATATATTAAAAAATAGGGGGAATAATTGGTATGGAAAGTGAATTAGGGAAAGTAGGTAAGCTTTCTAGTAAAGAAGAGTCATATAATGATTGTCCTACATGGCGTTTAGGTTTGTTTGCATTAAATAATACAGCTACAAATCTATATATGTTTGCTATGGGGTATATATCAATGTATGCAACAGGTATTGCAGGGTTAATGGTTACTGTAGTTGGTTTTATATTAACTGCAATGCGTATGTTTGATGGTGTAACAGACCCAATAGTAGGATTCTTAATAGACAAAACAGATGGTAAGTTTGGTAAATTTAGACCATTCATAGTAGTAGGTAATATTATACTTGCAGTAATGACTTTTACAATATATAAAACAGTTCACTTAGTACCAGAGAGTTTTAGATTAGTATATTTTGTAGCTTGTTATGCTATATATATAATTGGTTATACTTGCCAAACAGCTTGTACAAAGGCAGGTCAAGCTTGTATGACTAATAATCCAGCTAAAAGACCTAAGTTTGGTTTATTTGATGCAATATATAATGCAGTGCTTTTCAATGGTATGCAAATATTTATTTCAAGCTATTTAGTACCAAAACATGGTGGATTTGGAAGTATAGGTTTATATTATGAACTAATAACTTTCACTATAATAGGTTCAGCTATATTAACAACTTTAGCAGTAATTGGTATATGGACAAAGGATAGAACAGAATTCTTTGGTTTAGGAGAAAAGGCTGAGAAAGTTAGATTCCGTGATTATTGGCCAGTATTAAAGGGAAATAGAGCATTACAAATGCTTGTAGTAGCTGCATCTACTGATAAAATAGCATCTAGTGTTGCATCAAATGCATCAGTAACTATAATGTTATTTGGTATAATAATGGGTGATTATGCTTTAAGTGGTAAATTAGGAACTCTTGTATTAGTTCCAACTATATTAATAACTATGGCAGGAACAAAGTATGCTCAAAAACTTGGACAAAAGAAAGCTTTAGTGGTAGGAACTTGGGCTTCAATGATTTCATATACAGCATTGTTCGCATTATTAGTTTTAGGTGATCCAACGCAAATAAGTTTAAGCAATATGGGATTCATGACTATAGCATTCATAGCAGTTTATATAATAGCAAGAGGTTCTGTAGGAGTATCAGGAGCATTTGTTATACCTATGATATCAGACTGTGCTGATTATGAAACTTATTTAAGCGGTCGTTTTGTACCAGGAATGATGGGAACATTATTCTCATTTGTTGATAAAATGATATCTTCACTTGCAACTACAGTAGTAGCAATGTCAGTTGCAGCAATAGGATTTACAACTAGAATGCCAGATGTAACTGATCCATCTAATCCACAAATATTCTGGATGACAATGTTCTTATTTATAGGTATGCCAATGCTAGGTTGGATAGCGTCGATAATAGCTATGAAGTTCTATCCGCTTGACAAAGAAAAGATGGATGAAATTCAAGAACATATACAAGAGCTTAAGAATGCTTAAATTGTGTTAATTTAATATTTTAATAAAAGCTGAGTTGCGATTATGTAGCTCGGTTTTTTTATTATGTATTTTTATAAAACATTTAGAGTTTATTTAAATTTCCTTTTTCTAAAACGATTTATAATACGATTATATTTTTAAATTATTTCTATTGTGTTTAAGTTTTGTTTGAGTTTTGTTAATTTTATTATAATTAGAAAAAGTGGTAAGTTAAAAAAATAACAACAAAAAACGAAAATGTGTTGATAATGACTATTTAGTATGCTACTATTTTAGTACAAGGAAAAACGTTATCCTACAGTTAACATCACGATAGTAGGGGGGTGGAATTATTAAAAAATATAAGGTAAAAAAATAACAAAGTTGCTTACTAGAAATATGGATAACGGTAAAAATAAAAAAAGGGGGAGAATAAAATAATATGCAAGGGGAATTAAAAAAAGCAAGTAAGTTTTCTGAGAATGAAGGGGTATACAATGATTGTCCTACGTGGCGTCTGGCTTTATTTGCATTAAATAATACAGCTACAAATCTTTATATGTTTGCTATGAATTACATATCAATGTATGCAACAGGTATAGCAGGATTAATGGTTACAGTAGTTGGTTTTATATTAACTTCAATGCGTATGTTTGATGGTATAACAGATCCAATTGTAGGGTTTTTAATAGACAAAACAGATGGTAAATTTGGTAAATTTAGACCTTATATAGTTATAGGTAATATTATATTAGGGGTAATGACTTTTGTAATATATAAAACAGTTCATTTAGTTCCAGAAAACTTTAGATTAGTATATTTTGTAGCTTGTTATGCAGTATATATAATTGGATATACTTGTCAAACTGCTTGTACAAAGGCAGGTCAAGCATGTATGACTAATAATCCAGCTAAAAGACCTAAGTTTGGTTTATTTGACTCAATATACAACTCAGTATTGTTTACTGGTATGGGAATATTAGTTTCAAACTATTTAGTTCCAAAACATGGTGGGTTTGGAAGTATATCATTATATCATGAATTAATAACTATGGTTATAATAGCTTCTGCTATATTAACAACATTAGCAGTAATTGGTATATGGACAAAAGATAGAACAGAATTCTTTGGATTAGGGAAAAAATCTGAAAAGGTTAAATTCCGTGATTATTGGACAGTACTAAAAGGAAATAGAGCATTACAAATGCTTATTGTAGCTGCAGCTACTGACAAAGTTGCGTCAAGTGTTGCTCAAAATGCTTCAATAGGTGTAATGCTATTTGGAATAATTATAGGCGATTATGCTTTAAGTGGTACAATAGGTAGTATTGTTTTAATTCCAACAATAATAATAACTATGGCAGGAACAAAATTTGCTCAAAAACTTGGTCAAAAGAAAGCATTAGTTACAGGTACTTGGGTTGCGATGATTTCATATGCGGCATTAGCAGCATTACTAATTTTAGGAGAGCCTACACAAATACGATTAAATAACATAGGATTTATGACTATAGCATTCTTAGGAGTTTATATAATAGCAAGAGGTGCTATGGGTGTTGCTAACGCATTTGTTATACCAATGATATCAGATTGTGCTGATTATGAAACTTACTTAAGTGGTCGTTTTGTACCAGGTATGATGGGAACATTATTCTCATTTATTGATAAAATGATATCTTCACTTGCAACTACAATAGTAGCATTATCAGTTGCAGCAATAGGTTTTACAGATAGAATGCCAGATGTAACAGATGTATATACTACAGATATATTATGGGTAACAATGTTCTTATTCATAGGTTTACCTATACTAGGTTGGATAGCATCAATAATAGCTATGAAGTTCTATCCACTTGATAAGAAAAAAATGGAAGAAGTTCAAGAGCATATAAAACAATTAAAAAATGCTTAATTAGTTTAATACAACTAAACTGAGTTACAAAAGTAACTCAGTTTTTTCATATAAAATTTTTATAGGGGATTTGAGAATGGAGATTGCTTATAATAATGTAAAAAAGATTTATGATAATATAAATACAATTATAAGTTTAAATTTTTTAGTATTTGATGAAGATAATAATTTAAAGTATAGGTTTGATTCATATGAAATAAGCGAAAGTATACAAGAGTATGAAAAAAATATGTCTAAAGATATAAAAGTTGCAGCGAGTATAAAAGATGATACTTATGTATATTTTTTTGAGAGTGAGATAAAATTACGTTATATGTCATGTGGCTTATATGAAAATACAAAATATATAGGAAATATAATAATTGGTCCATATTTAAATTCAGAAGTTATTAGTATGGTAGATCGTTTAAGAAGTATAAAAGATTTTCCACAGATAGTGCCAATTATAGATACTCAAAAAGAAAGATCAATAGCCTACATATTAAAAAGCTTAGTTAGTAAAGGTTTTATAAATGTATCTTATTTAGAATTAAATAATAAAAATAAAATATTAAAAAATGTAAAGAAGATAATTGACAATAATGATATGAATATTGTTTCAGTAAGAAAAGGTTATTTAATGGAAAATGACTTAATACATGCTATTAATATAAATGATTTAGAAAAAGCATTAACTATAGTATCGGATAAGTTTTTTCAAAGTAGATATAAGACTTTTAAATGTGACTTAAAGGATAAAAAGAACTTTGCTCTTGATATGAATAGTTTAATTAGAAGGGTTGCTATAGATAATAATGTAGATATATATACAGTACATAAACTATCAGAAAAATTTATTTATGCTATAGAATCTTTAGATGAAACAAAAGAAGTTGATAAGATTATAAAACAAATAGTTATAGAATATTGCAATTTAATTAATGCAAATGCGGTAAAGGGGTATTCAAACTTAATAAGTAAGTCTATAGATTATATAACTAATAATTTTATGAATGATATTAGTTTAAAGGATGTAGCCAATAATGTATCAGTTAACTCATCTCATTTAGCTAGAAGATTTAAATCTGAAACAGGCCAGACTGTATCTTATTTTATAAATAATAATAGAATTAGAGAAGCTAAGTTTCTTTTGAAAAATAGGAATTACACTGTAGAGGAAATAGCATATAAAGTTGGTTATAGTAATAAAATATACTTTACTAAAATATTTAAGCAATTTGAAAATATAACTCCAAAAGAATATAGATTAAGTAGTGATGATTAAGAATGAAGGGTAAATACTTTATTTAAGGGTATTTGCTCTTTTTTTATTTTAATTTGTTTAGTAAACATAAATTTTTTAAATTATTATAGATAAAAAGTACATAATAAATAGCATTTTTTTAATAGAAAGTTTGATTTTAAATCAAGTTAAAAAAATATCAATATATGATAAAAATATATCAAAAAAGTGTTGCTTAAGAAAAACTAGTATGCTACTATTAACGCATAAGGACAAAGGAAAACGATATTAAATCATTCGGGAATATACTAAATGTTGAAAAATGGGGAATTATGAATAGAGTATTGAAATTCAAAACGAATGACAAAATACTAACAAAATCCTTCGTCAAATATATAAAATAATATAATAATATCAGGGGGTAAAAATGGAAAAAAATACTAACAATATAGCTTATAACAGAGCTAAAACATGGCAAATTGCGGGATTTGCTCTAAACAACACAGCAACAAATCTATTTATGATGCTTATGGGGTATGTATCATTTTATGCAACAGGGGTAGCAGGATTAGCTGTAATGCTTATATCTTCTTTATTAACATCAATGCGTATGTTTGATGCAGTAACAGATCCAATAATAGGTTTTGTTATAGATAAAACCAATACTAAGTTTGGTAAATTTAGACCAGCAATTATTATTGGATATGTTATAATGTCTATAAGTGTATTAGCATTATATAATTTTACTCATGTAGTTCCAGAAAATATAAGACTTGCATTCTTTATAGCTACTTATGCAATGTACATACTAGGATATACTTTCCAAACAGCTTGTACAAAAGCAGCTCAGGCTTGTTTAACTAATGACCCATCTCAAAGACCTATATTCACAAGATTTGATAGTATATATAATTTATTCTTATTTACTGCTATAGCTAAGTATACATCATCATATTTATCTCCAAAGTATGGTGGATTTACAGCTGAAGCAATGCAAGAATTTTCTATGACATTTGTAATACTAGCTGGAATAGCTACATTAATAGCAGTAGTATCAATCTGGTCAAAGGATAGAGAAGAATTTTTTGGAATTGGTGGACAAGGCACTAAAGTTAAATTTAAAGATTATATAAGTGTTTTAAAAGGAAATCGTGCTATGCAAATGCTTATGGTTGCAGCAGCTACTGATAAGCTTGCTTTAAATACGTCTGGAAACTCAGCTGTTATGGTTATGTTATATGGTATAGTTATGGGAAATTATGCATTATATGGTGATATGTCAATGATAGTTATGATACCAAGTTTTATAATAATTTTACTAGGTACAAAATATGCTAGTAAATTTGGTTCTAAAAAGGCTTTAATAGGGTCTACATGGTTATCTATGGCTTCATATATAGCTATATTCTTAGTATTATTCTTAGGAGATCCAACACAAATATCATTAGGTAATTTTGGAGTTATGACAGTTCTTTATATAGTAACAGCATCTCTAGGTAAAGGAATAAGTTCTGTATCAAGTGGTATAGTTATACCTATGATAGCAGACTGTGCTGATTATGAAACTTATTTAACTGGAAGATATGTACCAGGTATGATGGGAACATTATTCTCATTTATTGATAAAATAATATCTTCATTTGCAACGACAATAATAGGATTTGCAGTGGCTTCAATAGGATATACTACTGCAATGCCAGAGGCCACTGACCCATCTACACCAGCAATGTTCTGGATAACAATGGGATTATACATAGGGCTTCCAATATTAGGGTGGATAGCTTCTTTAATAGCTATGAAATTCTATCCATTAGATGAAAAGAAAATGAATGAAGTACAAGCTAAATTAGATCAAATAAGAAAAGAAGAAAATCTTGCTTAAAAATAATTAATAATAGATTAAATTTTAAATATATAAGAGTACTGATAAAATATCAGTACTCTTTTGTTTTTATATAAAATTTATATTAAATATAATTAGCCTTATTTAAATATTGTATAATTATATAAAATAGAGTTTATTTAGGGGAGCAGTATATGGATTTAAGAGGGTTATTAGAGGATATAAAAAATAATAATTTATCTGTTGATGAGGGATTAGAAAAACTTAAAAATCTTCCTTATGAGGATTTGGGATATGCCAATATTGATCATCATAGAGAAGTAAGAACTGGATATCCAGAGGTTATATATTGTGAAGGAAAAAGTGATGAACAAATACTTGGTATCATAGAGATGATGAATAAAAAGAAAAGTAATATATTAGGAACTAGATGTAGAAAATCAACTTATGAAAAGTTAAAAATAATTTATCCTAATGCAGAATATGAAGAAATTTCTAAAATTCTAAAAATAAAAAATCATGAACAACAAGGTGATGGAACAGGTAAGATTGTAATAGTTACAGGTGGAACATCTGATATACCTGTAGCAGATGAAGCTTACCATACAGCATCGTTTTTTGGAAATATTGTTGAAAGAGTTTATGATGTTGGGGTAGCAGGAATACATAGATTATTGGCTAAAAAAGAACTCCTTAATAGCGCAAGAGTTATAGTAGTAGTAGCTGGTATGGAAGGTGCGCTGCCAAGTGTTGTTGGAGGACTTGTTGATGCACCTGTAATAGCGGTACCTACTTCAGTTGGATATGGGGCTAACTTTGGTGGATTATCAGCACTTCTTACTATGTTAAATAGCTGTGCATCTGGAATATCTGTAGTTAATATCGATAATGGCTTTGGAGCAGGTTATTTAGCATCTATGATTAATAAATTGAAGTGATGAAAGGGGATATGTAGTGGAAGAGAGAATTCTTTATTTTGATATAATAAATGG
>JAEIGA010009024.1_pt1 | contig 15089 bp, 20 predicted proteins | sample 9270691 | NCBI WGS metagenome assembly JAEIGA01 (sample SAMN17057246, study PRJNA624740) | gut metagenome | biome: biome; isolation source: fecal sample | host: Bos grunniens | place: China: Xizang | collected 2019
GGTATGCGTAATCCTATGAACTCTTGGGATAAGAGTGATAGTGAGTTTAACAGAGATCCCGATTATGGTTGCAGTGGTACTTGTCCTTGTGAGGATATGGGCGTTAATTGCGATCAGTGTTTTGTCGGTCCAAACGATCACGATCTTATGATGAGACTCAATAAAGCTGGTTCAGATCATCGTAAATACATAAGGTATCTAGAAGTGTATGTTGATATTACTGCCCCATTATATTGGTGGAAGCAATTCAAAACATACCGTCATGGAAGAAAGTTTCAGGATGACGATGACATATTTGAGTATGACGACGATATTCTTGAGTATCATATCGAAACAAACTCATGCTCAACAATGCACAGAATTCACGAGAAAGAATTTACTTTGGACGATTTCAGTCATGAACATTTAATGACTGCTCATGCTGATAGCTTACCAATAGAAATACACGCTGGTCGTGTTACCTCACCATTAGGTATTTTACAAGATACGATCTTTATATTGAATAAATGTCGTGATAAATTCCTCGAAACCAAAGATAAAAAATACTGGTGGCAGATGATTCAGCTTCTTCCAAACTCATATAACCAGAAGCGTACTGTTAAATTGAGTTATGAGTGTCTTGCTAGAATGTATCATTCTCGTAAAAATCATAAGCAGGATGAATGGAGGGAGTTCTGTGAATGGATTGAGACACTTCCTTATTCGGAAATTATTACCGGGGAACGCGAAGAGTCAAAGTAAAATCTTCGCTAACTTGGGTAATCAAGTGGCCATTGGATTTAAGATCGGTCTTATGCGAGGAAGTATTATGGTTATTGAGAAAAGTCGAAGTAAGTATCGATTGATAAACAATATAACCATACCTGATTACCTTCCATTTGGACCAGATAGATTAAAAGAAATAAAGGAGTGATATGAAATATGAGTCGTATATTTGTTAGACCAGATGACTATGACACCATTATAGCAAACCCGAATGGCGTGGTTGTCGAGGCGCAATGCCGATCTCCAATCGAGATTAAATGGGCAAGCAAACATGATATTGAAAATGACCGTGATCAGTATAACAAAGGTTTCGAAGACGGCAGAGAATGGGTCGACGCCAAGATATATTCTGCTTATAAAGCATTACAAGACGGCTTTGCTGGTACTGCTCAAGAATACTTGGAAGAACTCTTAAATAATCATAAGGAGGGTACATACGACTCGCGAGAATAACACCTTCTGTAATGGGAGGTGACAAGTTATGAAGAAATTTGTTGCATGAGCATAACTTTATCCGAACGAATTATAGTTAGAAGGGAAGGCTCTAAGGAAACTTAGGGTCTTTTCTTTTTGATGAAAGGAAAATAATTATGAACACAAAATGTAAATTAGATTTAGCCGAACGCGATTCAAAAATTATTGAATTACGCGGTGAAGGCAAAACATCAACAGAGATTGCAAAAGAGGTTGGTGTTTGCGGACAGACAGTAATGAACGTCCTTACGAGATACGGATTACATGAACCTAAAAAACTTAACAAAACATCAAAACCTAGTAAACAAAAGACTAAAAGATGTCCTACATGTAAAGCCACTAATAATCCTAAAGAGGCTAAATTCTGTTGTATGTGCGGATCTGACATCAGAAGCGAGGCTGATATTTTGCTTGAGAGACTCAACAAAGCCTATAAAGCTTGTTGTGATTTGATTCCTGGTTCCATTAATGAGGAGGTAAGGAATACAATCTTAGACGCTACTAAATTTATAGAGACACATAAGGAGATCTAAAATGAAAGCACATTGTATAAAAGACGGTAGCTTTAAAGGCATCATCACAAGCAAAACCGAGTATGAAAAATTCAAAAACGGAGAGGTAGGCTGGCCCAAAAATGTTGTAGGTAACATGAATCAAGTTACTATCCCTTACGATTTGTTTAAACGTTTAGTGACTTTAGACAAAGCCGTGGAAGACGCATGTAAAAAAGCAAGAGAGGAGAATGCTAATGAACACACTAACACCTGAGAACCCTCACATCAAAGACTCCGGTTCTCGCAGAGAATTCGAGACTGGAGCTGTACGTGATATTCAGGAAGGTAAAGGGCGATGTGATCTGATGCCGCTTGACATGGCTGCTTCAGTATTATGCGATGATCACGTACTAAAACACATCGCGCAGTTTCAATTATCAGGTGATACATTGAGCTTGTACAATGCGTTGTGTACTGCATGGGCTGATGATGATATTCATATGTTCGGTGATGCGCATACCATGCTCCTCGAAGTTGCAAAACATTTCGAAGAGGGTGCTAAGAAGTACGGCGAATATAACTGGCAGAAGGGCATTCCTACTCACTGTTATATCGACTCTGCTGTAAGGCATTACCTGAAATATTTAAGAGGGGATACGGACGAACCTCATGATAGAGCGTTTGTTTGGAATATTCTCTGCTGTATTTGGACTTGTAAACACAAGCCTGAGTTGAATGATTATGCTGCTTGCGAGGATTCGCCGGTGAAAAAAGTAATTGTTAAAACCGAAACAGGCCCTAAGGAGAGTGTTGTTTCGGATCAACCTGTACAGGAGGCCAACTAATGGAAGACACAATTTTAGTAAGCTACGTAAAAACATCTGATGATGCTGAACCGGTGTTAGTCGTTGGCCGAAAACGACCCAATGAATCGTTAGAGATCATAAATGCTTTCCAGGGCGAGGAAGCAACGGATCTATATACAAAGCTTATAACTAAAAAACAGAAAAATTAAATAAAAAAAAGGAGACAAAGACATGTTACATACATATCAAAAACCATTAACAGGCGAGAGAGTCGGAGTGGTATTCGGTTCTTTCGCCCCTTTACATCAAGGCCATCTTGATCTGATCATGAGGGCTAAAAAAGAAAACGATGGCGGTTGTATTGTTATCGTATGTGGTTATGACGGAGATAAAGGCGAGCCCCTCATGCCTCATAGCAAAAGATACCGCTACGTACGTGAGTTCTTTGCTGATGACGATCTTGTTGCTGTTTATGCAATTAATGACAGCGAGCTCGGACTCAACGAATATCCCAACGGCTGGGAAGGTTGGATGAAAGAATTTTTGAAAATTTACGAAAAAGCAACAAAACCAGATTACAGTAAACTCCTTGTAAATAGACCTGACCGTAAGTGGTATGTCGGTGATCAGACATATTATAATGACCTCGTTACTATGTGGGGAGAAGACGCTGTCCTGGTCGATCGTACTGCTGAAAATCCGATCTGTGCTACAATGATTCGCGAAAACCCAATCAAACATTGGGATAAGATCACATTCCCATTCCGCAGAGTATTTAGCACAAATATTCTCATCTGCGGTACAGCTTCAGAAGGAAAGACTGTAATGACAGCTGATCTCGGTAAATATTTCAACGCACCCTATAGCTGGGAGTGGCCGAGAGACTATATGAAAGACAGCTGCGTATCTGATTGGGAACTTGATGGCGCTGACTACATGGCATTCCTCGAAGGACAATATAACCTCAATAAAAAGTTAATAAATTCCCCTGCAAACCACGGTATATTCTTCGCTGATTCCGATTCTATGGTAACCAGAATGTACGCTGAGTATTACGCAAAAGACGAGTCTTGCGCTCTTACTCAGGAAGAGTTTGAAAAGATTGCTGTTATGGCAGACGAGTTAACACGAAAGTCCAAGTGGGACAAGATATATTTGCTCTGTCCTCACGGCGAATTCGTTGATGATCACGAACGCTTTATGGCTCATGCCGGCATGGAAGAAAGACAGGAATTGTTCGAGATTCTTTGTAACAACATCAAAGCATCCGGCAATTGGGATAAGGTAACTATCCTTGACGGTGGTTACTGGAATAACTTTAAACAAATCGTATCTGATGTAAAGGAGATAATTGAAAATGGAAAAAATTAAGAATTTTGCTTTAAAACACTTTTGGAACGGCTATAACACTTTTGAAAAATTGTTCTTATTGTTTATGGTAGCTTTGCAGATTGTTGTATTTATAATCTGTCCCGACAGTCCTCTTAACATTATCGCTGGTTTAGCCGGTGTTGTATCAGTAGTAATGTGTGCTAAAGGACGTACTATGTTCTATTTCATAGGGTTTATTCAGACCATAACATATTTGGTTCTTGCCTGGCGAAACCAATTCTACGGCGAAGTACTTGAGAATCTATTTTACTTTGTAACTATGATTTGGGGTATCTTCGTGTGGAAGAAAAACGAAGTAAAAAATGCAGACGGAACAGAAGATGTTATTGCTAAAAAGTTTACTACTAAACAATGGATCTTTTCTATTGTTGGTACGGTAATAGCTACTATTGGTATGGGCTACGTATTAGATGGTATAGGTAGCGCCCAAGCTTATACAGACGCTGCTACAAATGTCATGGCAATCTTTGCTCAGATCCTTATGGTTCGTAGATATCGCGAACAGTGGATTTGGTGGCTTGTAATTGACGTATTCTGTATTAAGATGTGGTTCGTTGCTGGTAACTGGTCTATGGTAGCTATGTATATTGCTTGGACAGCAAACTGTATTTATGGCTGGTATAACTGGAGCAAATTAAATAAGACACAAAACGCATAAGAAAGGAGAATAATTATGAACGTAACACAAATGGTTGAATATTTAATGTGTATGTACGGTAAATTTGATTCTATAGAGACCGAACGTTTTACAGGTAGAGCGGATATTCAATTCACAACAAAACGTGGTAATTATAAACAAGTCGATATATTTATGGATCGCAAACGTTCAGACGAGGAAATAAAAACATGGCTCATGGACCTTATATATCGTTTTGATAGTAATTATATACGTCATAGCGATTCTATTAAATATATTAAACATGATATTAAAACAACAAAGGAGGCTTGGACTAAAGTGAACCCCTATCTTAACTTTAATCGTAATACTACAATCAAAAAGGTTATATTTAACAACCCTGCAACAATCGTACTCTGGACTGACGGCACTAAGACTGTTGTAAAGTGTCAGAACGATGAGATATTTGATCCGGAGAAGGGTCTCGCTATGGCGATTGCTAAGAAAGCTTTCGGTAATAAAAGTAATTACTGTAACGAGATCAAGAAATGGACTGACGAATACTGGAAAGAAAACGGCATTAAAACTTCAGAGGTGGACTTAGATCCTGCTACCGCCGAAGCTGTTTATAACCAGATTAAGGAGCATTTTGAAGACGCCGACGAAAAAGTGCTTAACGCTCCTGAGGGTGAACCAGATGGACGATAAAAAAGTAGTATTACACATATCTCATAATATTCCATATTCCAGAGCGGAGTTCTTTGCTGCCCTTACTGCGTTTAAAGACGCTGGTATTGAGATCGTTCAGGTAGATAAAGAACATCAGCAGATATGGACCAAGAACGTGTACGTACGATTTATGACTCGTCATTGTCATATTTCTGGTTATCATGTTGATGAGATCTTTGGTATTCGCAATCAGTTTAATGAGTGCTTCTTGAAAGATAAGAATAGACCTCGATATTCTGGTGGCTTGGTAGAGTACGTGAAGAAGCTCGAAGAAAATGCTGTAACAGATGCGTTTTTGGAAAGTGAGCTTGAGAAGCTTCGCACGAAAAAATAATACGAACAAAGGGCGTTGGATAAATCTGACGCTCTTTATATTTTGGAGGAAGACAGATATGTCTATATTTAAAGATTTTATTAACGGACTTCGCATGATTGCGGGAGTCGAACGAGAGGAGACACAGGAAATGAAATTTGGAATTGGTGATCATGTAAAAATAAAAGAATCTGTTGCAAGGAGCGAAAATCTATATCCATTAGCTCGTACTGGTAAAATCATAGCGGTTAATAGATTTACCGATGATCGAGTATATTATATAAAGCACGATGGTAGTGATGCATGCTCTGGCTGGAAAGAGAGCGAGCTTGAGTTGCTTGGTTCATATAAAGGACCGGCGGAGTTTACTAAAGCGGATCTTAAGGATGGTATGGTTGTTGAATATCGTAATGGTAAACGTGCTCTTGTACTTGCTGGTCATTTTGTAAATAAGTTTGGATTTATGAGTATTAGTTCTTATAACGACGATCTTATAAATATAAAAAACATTACATCTTTATCAAGAGACTACGATATTCGTAGGGTTTACAGACCGAAGTCAAATGAAATATGTAATATAGATCATATATTTGAATCTCATAGACTTGCTCTTATATGGAAGCGTAAAGAAGAGCCAAAACACAAATATAAAGTAGGAGATAAGGTTAAGCTTAGGGACGACCTTGCTACAGGTATATTTTCAATGCCTGTTGAACGTCCTATGCGTGATAGAGCCGGTGAAGTTGTAACTATTAGATCAACTCATCTTGATAAATGTTATAGCATTGAAGGTAGCCTTTATTTCTATAGCGAAGACATGTTCGAAGGTCTCGTAGATTACGAGGAAATGACTGTGGCCGAGATTGAAAAGAAGCTTGGTTATAAAGTTAAGATTGTGGACGGAGAGTGAGCGGTATGGAATACATATTTGAAAAACCAAAAGAGATGTTAATCCTCGAACCTATAGATTGGTCACGGGAAGAATGGGCTATGATTGAAAAGATTTTCGGTATGGAGAAGGCTGAGAGAATTGTAATCAGCGATTATAAGTTTGAAGCTTTTGGTAAGAAAAAGGAGTATAAGCGATGAAATTAAAACTTAAATCTGTTGAACTCGTCGAAGAGAACAATCAATTCTATCTTGACGCTACATATATAAAAGAAGAAAACGGTATCAAGTCCGAAATACATATTCCTAGAATTGAGATACCTTTTATGCGTATGGATGTAGATACAGACAAGAGTATATATCCTTATGGCGAGCTTAATGTATCTACCAACTATTACAGTGATCGCGTAGAAGAGGTATCTATTAACTTTGGCAAGGGCGATCTTCCTCTCAAGAAAAGTAAAGCAGGACCCAATGGCGAGGATGTCTTCTATGTTGAGCAGTATCTCGAAAGAGAAATGACTGTCGAGGAAATAGAGAAGGAGTTGGGTCATCCGGTGAAGATCGTGGGAGAGGAGCGTACGGATGTATGATTGAAACAGTAATTAGAGTTATGGTTGTTATCGGTTCAATTGCCTTCTTTTTATATGCGATGTACGAAACTATATTAACATGTAAAAAGAACACTAATGATAAATTACACGATATTGGTTTTCGTTGTATAAAAGATGATAAACACGAGGTTGTGTACGAACGTAAGAATGAGTCTTATTTTGGTGGTACTTATACGCATGTTCTCACAATATGTTATAAAAACAACGGTAGGCATATAATTCAATCATACGACAAGGACTTACTCGATGAGAAGAAGATAGGTAACACTAACGTCGGTCTTACTTATTATGAATCCAAACTAATCATGAAAAAAATGCGTGAGAAAGGTTGGAAGTCTAGATGAGTAGAACTACTGTTGAGACTATTACATGTGATCGTTGTAACAAAATAAAAAGCATAATCGACGGTAAACAGGCCGAATTTGATAAAGCAAATGTCTTTCATTACAAGGTTACAAACCCTACTAATGTTAAGGATCAGGTTGATCTTTGTCACGATTGCTTTGTAAAATTACGCAATTTATGGACATCTTTTATGATTGCTGACGGTTTTTAAGCCCGATTTCGTGGCCATTTTTGGACAAATTTTCTGGCCATTTGCCCACTTTTTTTCGGGTTTTGAAAATTGTGTTGAGAAAAAACCTCATTTTTGGCCATTTTTTTGGCCATTTGGCCATTTTTTAAAAAATTTTTGGCCACAGATTTGACCGAAAAATCGGTGATTTTTGCTTAAAAATGCCTCATTTTAGCCGTTTTTGGCCCTTTTTTGGGTGATTTTGGGCTATTTTGAGGTGTTTTTTGAGTTTACTGGACAAAAACCCACTTTTTTCTTTTATTTAATGGGAGAGAAAAATTTAATTATATATAAAAATAAGAAATAAAAACGGGCTTTTGGCCACAAAGTATATTTTACACAAATTTGAGAGGAGACTTTTATGAGTATAGAATATGACAACTACTTACAGCAGCACATCAATAATGTTGGTAAAGGTTATGTGTGGTTGCGAGAAAATATTCCCGATCTATTTACAAATATTATGGATAAGTTTGATATTGACCATCAAATAACATGCGAGCATGATCAATCTAAATATTCATACGACGAGTATACGGCATACGATAAATATTTCTACGGTGGAAATAAGTCATATGAAGTTACTCAAAAATTTAGAAAAGCATGGCTTGAGCATATTCACAGAAACCCGCATCATTGGCAGCATTGGATTTTAATAAATGATGATCCTAATGAAGGCGAAATTATTATGGAAATGCCATACAAGTATGTTGTTGAAATGATTTGTGATTGGTGGGCCTTCAGCTGGAACAAAGGAAATCTCAACGAAATATTTGATTGGTATGATGAGCATAAAGACTATATTAAACTCCATAAAAATACTCGTAAGACAGTAGAGTCTATTTTAGCAAAACTTAAAGTTAAAATAGAAGAAACCGAATTTAACGACTAAATATTTTTAAAAGCCCTCGTCACTCGCACCTGGGCTTTTATTTTTGTCCAAAAAGCATTCGCGAAAAAAACATGCTCTTTTATGAAGAGAAGAGAGAATAGATAGCGCCCGACGCTTTCTTTATCTTTTCTTTTATTTTTGACAGAGCCCAGTACGCCTCTCAACGATGCGAACCAGACTGGGACTTTATATTTTACGAAAGGAGGCCCATTGATGGCCAGGAGCAAAAAACTAGAAAGTGGTTTTCAGGATGGTCTTAAGAAAGACTTACAAAACCTATTTCCAGGATGCATAGTTACAAAACTAGATCCATCTTATATTCAGGGAATCCCGGACTTACTTGTGTTATACAAGGACAAATGGGCCACCTTAGAATGTAAAAAAAGTGCGAATGCTAAGAAGCAACCAAATCAACCTTATTACGTGGATAAGATGAATGAAATGTCATTCTCAAGATTTATTTATCCAGAAAATAAAGAGGAGGTATTGTATGAACTTCAACAGACATTTGGAGTATGAAGGCAAACATGCATTTCTTGGCGCTAGTACATATCACTGGCTTAACTACACGGAAGACAAATTAGTAGAAACATTTTCTAACACCCTTCAAAAGCAGAAAGGTACCGAGCTTCATGAGTTTGCAGCAACATGTATTCGACTTGGACAGAAGCTACCTAAATCGAAGAAAACATTAAACATGTATGTCAACGATGCTATAGGGTTTAGAATGACTCCGGAATTGGTGTTGTTTTACTCACCATTTTGTTTCGGAACAGCAGATGCTATTTCTTACAGAGATGGCGTTTTACGAATACATGATTATAAATCGGGAAAGACTCCCGCTCACATGGAGCAGCTGATGATCTACGCTGCTCTTTTTTGTTTGGAATATAAGATCAAACCGTCAGAACTTAAATTTGTGGAACTGAGAATTTATCAATTCGATGACTACACCTATTTTAATCCGACACCGGAAGATCTATATCCAATCATAGACAAGATCATATCGTCTGACAAAGTTCTTACAAAATTACAATACGAGGAGGGTTAATCAACCATGAATCTCAAAGATGAAAATTTTTTGATGCATTATGGTGTTAAAAAGCGATCAGGTCGATATCCTTGGGGTTCAGGTGATAACCCGTATCAACATAGTGGTGATTTTCTCAGCCGTGTTGAAGAACTTAAAAAGATGGGTTTTACAGAAAAACAAATAGCCGATGACCTAGGTTTATCTACTACAGAGCTTCGTGTTCAGAAAAGAGCTGCTTCACATGAACGAAGACAGCTGCTTGTTGATAGAGCACGATCTTTAAAAGAAGACGGCTTAAATAACACTGAAATCGGTAGACAAATGGGTCTTCGAGAATCGAGTGTCAGATCATTACTTGATACTGGAACCGAGGAACGAACAAATAAAGCTAAGACTACATCTGAAATTCTTAAAAAAGAATTAGAAACTAAAAAAGTAATAGACGTTGGCCCAGGTGTAGAAAGAGAATTAGGCGTATCTGCTAATACTTTACAAGAAGCTTTATATATGCTTGAACGTGAAGGATATAACAGATATGGTGTTGGTGTTCCTCAGCCTACTGATCCTAGTAAACGAACAACCATGCAGGTTATTTGTGATCCTAGTGTTAAATATGGTGATATCTACAAGAATACGGATATGATTCAATCTTATAGAAACTATGGCGAATACCATTCTAATGATGGTGGTTTGACATTTGATAAGAGAGAATATCCTGCTAGTATCAGCTCTGACAGAGTTAAGATTCGTTATGGTGATGAAGGCGGCTTATCTAAAGATGGTGTTATTGAACTTAGAAGAGGTGTAGCAGACCTTGATCTCGGTAATTCTCACTATGCTCAGGTTCGTATATTAGTAGATGGAACACATTACTTGAAAGGTATGGCTATGTATTCAGATGATATGCCTGATGGATGTGACATTGTATTTAATACCAACAAACAGTCTGGTACAGATAAAATGAAGGTCATGAAAGAAATAAAACATGACGATCCTACTAATCCATTCGGAGCATATATTAAGGCTGGTGGTCAAAGTCATTATACCGATGCTAATGGAGAACGTAAGCTTTCTGCTATCAATAAGTTAAAAGAAGAAGGCGACTGGGATTCAATGAGTAGAAACTTATCTTCTCAGTTCTTATCTAAGCAGCCTATGAAACTTATTAATAGACAGCTCGATCTTACATATGATGACGCACTCAATGAGTACAAGGATATTTGTTCCTTAAATAATCCTACTGTAAAGAAGAAGTTATTACTTGACTTCGCAAACAATTGTGATGGAGCAGTAGTACATCTTAAAGCAGCAGCTTTACCTAGACAGAGGACTCAGGTTATTCTACCTGTCGATAAGGTTAAGGAAAATGAAATATATGCGCCTAACTATGAAAATGGTGAGAAGGTTGCTCTTGTTCGATATCCTCACGGTGGTACGTTTGAGATCCCCGTTCTTACTGTAAATAATAAGAACCCTCATGCTAGAAGCATATTAGGTACCGATATTAAAGACGCTGTTGGTATAAATTCAAAAGTTGCTGAGCGTTTATCTGGTGCCGACTTTGACGGTGACACAGTTGTTGTTATTCCTACTAATGACAAAGTAAGAATTAAATCTACTGATCCGCTCAGAGGTTTAAAAGATTTCGAACCAAAGACTGAATATGCTTATCGTGAAGGTATGAAGGTGATGACCAAGAGTGAAACCCAAAAACAAATGGGCGTTGTTTCAAACTTGATCACTGACATGACACTTCGTGGTGCACCAGATAGCGACATTGCTAGAGCTGTAAGACATAGCATGGTTGTTATTGATGCTGAAAAACATAAGCTTGATTACAAAAGATCAGAGAAAGATCATGGTATTGCTGAGTTGAAAAAGAGATACCAGAATCATTATGATCCTATTACTGATACCGATAAAGAGGGCGGCGCATCTACTTTAATTTCTAGAAAGAAACAGTCGATAGCTGTACCCGAGCGGCAGGGTGCTGGAAGAATTGACCCCCAGTCCGGTAAAGTTATTTATAAGGAGTCCGGTAGGACATATATAGATAAGAAGACTGGTCAAATAACCCCCGCCACTACAAATATTAAGCTCATGAATGCAGTAGACGACGTATCTATTCTGTCATCTGGCACCCAGCAGGAAGAAGCATACGCCAAGTATGCAAACAAGATGAAAGACTTAGCTACTGCTGCACGAAAAGAATATTTAGCCACCGGCAAACTACAACGTAATCCTGATGCCGCAGTTACTTATGATCCAGAAGTGCGGTCATTACAATCTAAATTAAATGTGGCTCAATTGAATGCGCCTCGTGAAAGGAGAGCCCAGGCTATAGCTAACTCCCGTATCAAAGCGATACAACAAGATAACCCCGATATCGATAAGAAAGAGCTTAAAAAGCTTAAACAAGTAGCTATAACCGATGCTCGTGCAGCTGTTGGAGCCAGTGGTAAGAATACAAAGATAGCTATAACAGATAAAGAATGGGAAGCTATTCAAGCTGGTGCTATCAGTGATTCTAAACTTACACAGATTCTTAGGTATGCTGATGAGAAAGACGTTCGTCAGAAGGCTACTCCTCGAAGCGCAACCCAGCTCTCCACAGCTCAAGTTAGCAAGATTAAGAACATGCGGAACATGGGCTACACTAATGCTGAGATTGCAGCTTCACTTGGTAAATCTGTATCAACAATCTCTAACTATCTTAATGCTTGAAAGGAAGTGAGCAATACATAATGAGTAAATGTGCTTTAACAACTATCGACAATCCTTTTGATCCTTTTGATCAGTTCGATCAATGGTATAACTTTGATTTAGATAGAAGTCGTGTTAATGGAACAAAAGATTGTTGTTCATACTTAGATCGAATTGCTCGAACATCTGATCAACTTACAGAAGAAGAGAATGATGAAGAGATTGAAAGAGCAATTGATGAGATCATTAAATATGATTTTATGAATATCTACAAGAAAATAAAAAAAGAATAATACACTCACGCCTATTGAAGGGTACACGGGGGGTCCGCCAAAAAAGCACCCCCCACCCACATCGCGGCGGTCTTCAAAAATTCTCCGGGGGAGTTTTTGGGGAAACAATTTGGTTTTTATATAGTGTTTAAAGAGGCTCACGGGGTCGGTTTAGATAAGTATCTGTGTCTTCCGCCATAAATCGCCTCCATTTGGTTTTCATGTTTTTGTCTCCTTTCGGTAAAAAATGAATCGGTCTCGTGGGTCTCTTTAAATACTATATAAAAGTCATGTGAAACTATATTAATACTTATGAAGAAAGGGATGAAAGCCTCATGAGAGTCCTTACATATAAAGTGAAAGGACAGAGGTTAACAACCACTGGTAACCATAGTGGTCTGATAGCGGGAACAAAAGGATACTTAAAAGCTCAGTTTGAGTTTGATGATGACTGGAAGGACTGCGTTAAAGTCGCATCATTCATCAGTAATGGCGAACACGCTGCTAAATTGGACGAAAGCAATTCCTGCCTCATTCCTAACGAGGCACTCACCAGTTCAACTTTTGAAGTGAAGGTCGAAGGACGAAGATCCGATGGATATTGTATAGTGTCCGGACCTGTAACAGAACGACAAAAAGGGGGTAATAAATGATGGCAAGCTCAGAAGCTATTTTTGCTTCCGCCGGTATTGAAGAACCTCATATAGTCATTGGATTAGATAGAAAAATAATAGTCCCTGATTTGTTAAAAAGAATCGCTGTCCAGTACGATCATAATGTAGAAACCGTTATATTCGACTGCCCCAGATATTGGGATGGACATGATATGTCAACGATGGCGGTATATATAAATTATATGCGATCAGATAGTAAGCCGGGCAGCTATAAGGCGGATAACGTGCGCGTGGACGAGACAGATGATACGATCATGCACTTTGACTGGACTATCACTAGAAATGTGTCAGATGTTAAGGGTCAGTTGGCGGTTCTTGTTTGCGTGAGGAACGTTGATAGGGATGGTAATGAACAAAATCACTGGAACTCAGAATTATGTAAAGACATGTATGTTTCGGAGGGTATGAAATGCGGTGAATCTATCGTAGATTTATATCCAGATGTTATTACTCAGATTCTTACTAATCTGAACATTATTGAAAAAGGTACGATAAAAGAAGCTACAACGTCTAAATTGTGGGAACTTGAATCTGGTGTTTACCATATAACTGGTGCTTTTGTATGGACAGAGTATGAGTCGCCTACAAACCCTTACCCACAGTGTAAACTCATCTCTGAAGGGCATGCATTTATAACCAAGGATTATCGTCTTAGTGACACAACTTACTATTGTATAATTGCCGATGGTAAGTTTTATTCTGGTAATATTGCGATTATAGGTATCATCGATGAAAGTGGCGAGGTATCTAATAAAGCAATTGGCACCATTGATTCTGGTTCGGATGGCAAATCCGCTTATCAAATAGCATTAGACAATGGCTTTGAGGGAACTGAAACAGAGTGGCTTGAAAGTTTAAAAGGCGAGCAAGGTGTTCAGGGTATTCAAGGTGAAACTGGTTCAACTGGTGCGGATGGTTTTTCGCCAGCTGCAAAGGTTGAGCAAACTGACGATGGTGCTATTATCACCATAACAGACAAAAATGGAACTACAAATGTCACAGTGTTAAATGGTAAAGACGGTCAGAATGGTAAAGATGGTGAAAACGGTAAGGACGGTCTTGACGGACAAAACGGTAAGGATGGCACTAACGGAACAGATGGTAAAGATGGTATTTCTGCAACACATTCTTGGAATGGTACTGTTTTAACTGTTACATCTGCAAGCGGAACATCATCCGCAAACCTTAAAGGTGACAAAGGCGATAAGGGTGACCAAGGTATTCAAGGTGAACAGGGTGTTAAGGGCGATAAAGGTGACAAAGGAGACACTGGCGCTAATGGTACAAACGGAACATCAGTTACCGTGAAATCCGTGAGCGAGTCTACCGCAGACGGGGGTAGTAACGTGATCACTTTCTCCGATGGTAAGACCGTGACCATCAAGAACGGCAGTAAAGGTAGTACGGGTGCAACTGGTGACAAAGGTGCAGACGGCAAAACACCTGTCAAGGGAACTGATTACTTCACCGAAGCAGATAAAGCCGAAATGGTTGAAAGTGTAGTTGCAAGTCTTGATGGTATTCCCGATTATTGGCAATCTGAACTTGACACAGGCGTTGAAGAAATCCGCAGAGCAATGGAAGGTGCAGGGCGAAATAAATCATCGTTCTTTTTCTATTCGGATGTTCATTGGGCGAACGAAAACACATATACATCAAAGCTTGCACCGACTTTGTTGAAATATCTTCACAAGAAAACACCTATTAACAAGACGAATTTTGGCGGTGACATTGTATTTGGTGAAGGAAGCTCCAACACAGACACAATGGAATACCTTTGGGATTGGCGAGAGCAGTTGAGAGGATTACCTAATCACCATAGTGTTATTGGTAATCACGATGACGGACAC
>JAEIGA010009025.1_pt1 | contig 15086 bp, 12 predicted proteins | sample 9270691 | NCBI WGS metagenome assembly JAEIGA01 (sample SAMN17057246, study PRJNA624740) | gut metagenome | biome: biome; isolation source: fecal sample | host: Bos grunniens | place: China: Xizang | collected 2019
ATCGTCGAAGTAAACGGTGCCGCTGTTGTAGCCGTAGTCACAGTATACGCGGATATACTGAATGGTTCTGTACTTGCTCTTGGAGAACTGAACAGAAGCGAACTGCCATTCCTCAGTGCAAGGCGAGAAGTCTGCGGTAAATTCCTCGGTTCCGTATTCACGGTAGGTGGTATCGTAGTACTTGATCTCTGCACGGAGTCTGAAACGAGGTGCGTTTTCTACGTCTTCTCTGTCGTGATTAGGAAGTCCGTAGCCCTTTGCCCAACCGGAGAGCGTGAAGGTCTCGCGAGTGGAGCGTGTAGTACGAACGGCAGGTGTCTGATATGCGTATGTGTCGAAAGATACTGCGCCGTTCATGCAGAGAGACTTGCTCATATTGAAGCAGGTTCCGGTGGTAGAATATACACCCCCGGAGCAGGTCCAGCCGGAGGTGCCGCGCTCAAAGTTGCCATTTTCAAGTATATTGTATGCGTTAGCATAAGGATTGTTTTCGAGCTGTGCTGCATCTGCGTAGATCGTACCCTTGCCGTTTACAAGGATCTGAACCTGAACACTCTGTGCCGTAGCAAGCTCGAAGGGAACGATGAGACGGGTATACTCTCTGTCGGTCTTTACGAGATGCTCGCTGACACCGAGACTATTGCCCTCGGTATCGGTTACACGGATGAATGCGCCTGCATCAGTTCCGCTGAATGCGGAAAGCACGCGTAGATATGCGGAGAATGCATACTGTCCCTTGGGAAGAGAATTCGTTACCTGATATACACCGTTCTCGCCACAGTCAGCGTTATACGACTGCATACGGAGCACATTCTTGCCGAACTTGGCATAAGGCTCATACGCACAGTTGCTGATGTAGAGATCACCGCAGTTGCCGGGCATCTCAGACCAATCGGAAAGCGACTCAAAATTATGACCGGTCAGGAGGTTGTTGATATTGCTTACAATACCTGCGCCGCCGTCACCCGAGTGCGGATTGATACCGCTTTCCTCACCGTCGCCGCCAACCTTGCCGGTATCGGTGGAGTACACGTACTCGCTGACGATATTGCCTTCATCATCGAAAGTATAAGTGGTAGTGATCACGTTGTTCGCAGTCTCGCCATCGTCTTTATCCTTCTGATCGGTAGTGGTTACAAGCGTTCTGGCTGAGGCCACGGAATAGGAATAGGTAGACTTTGCACCAACCGTGTCGTCGGCACTGTATTCGGTTACATCCTTAAGACGGTTGCCATCGAAGGTATAGGCCACCTTATATACCTGATTATCATTTGCATCCTTAAGTGTTACACTTGTGGGTTTGTTCGACGAGTAACTGATTATCGCTTTCTTGCCGTTGGGATAAGAAACTCCTGTGAGCAGGTCGTCCGTATAGGTGTAGTTGATTGCTGTAAGATCAGGTGCAACAATGGAGGTTAGCTGATCGTTTGTGTTATAGATGAAGCCAAACTCACGACCTGCACCGTCGGTTACAGAGGTAATGCGATTCGAGGTGTAGGTGATGTCCATATGGTTGCCTGCTGCATCGGTGATCTTGACGAGTCTGCCGTATGTATCAAACTGATAGGTGTCTTCACCCTGCTTGAGAGTACGCTTTTCGGGATCATAGAGCATATCGCCGCCGTTTACGTCTTCAAAGAGATTGTAACACTGAGAATTGCTATCGCAACAATGCTGTGTATTGCTCTCCTTGAAGAATGTTTCCTCGCCATTTTCTCCTACGTATACGTAGCCTGAGTAGGACGTGCCTTCGTGAATAAAGTTGGATGTAACCATACTCTGCATAATGTTGAGCTTAAAGCCGTAGCCAAGCTTCATTGCGGAGAATACCGCCGTTTCGAGCTTGATAGCGCTGTTGTTTGTGTAGGTGTAACCTGCAAGTGCGCTGTTGAAGAGATGCTTGATGGTGACAGGCATTCTGTTACCGGACCAAGCAAAGTCCTCAGACTCAAACATGAGGTTTCCACACTGAAGATCTACGGAGCCCTGACCGAATCTGCCGAGCTCGTGAGTATGAGTACGGCAAGAGGTGTTTACGCCGTAACTCGATTCGTAGGTGATTACGAGCTTCGGTGCATAATCACCGCCGTAGGAGCTGCCGTAAAGGGTAATGTTGTTCTGAGAGGTGATCGACTCGTCGAGCATCTTGAGAACAAGCTGAGGATAATAGCTTTCGTTCTTGTTGATCTTGTCCACAAGAGTGGTGATATCGAAGGTGTAGCTGATAACCTCGCCGTCCTCACAGTGTCCCATTCTCATCCTTGCATAGTCGATAAGATTAGAATCGTCGATAGGTGTGCAAGCACCGGTGCAGATCTCATCGGTTACCTGATACAGACCGAACAGAGGATAGGTTCCATACTCGGATACCGAGGAGGACTGGAATACCTGAAGCTCTGCCTTCTTGATTCTCGGATTGCGGGGAAGAGTGGGCATTGCAAAGCTCATATACATACGGTTTGCGTTAAAGCAGGTCGTACAAGAGTCGATATTATCTGCGGAAGCTGCGATGATAACATTGTAGCTGCCGGTGTTGCTGCTACAAGCCTTTACCTTGAGATAATAGGTTGCACCGTAATTGAGATTTGCGGTGATACTGAAGTTCAGACCATTGCAGTCGTCGTTACTTTCAACGAGATTGCCGTTGCTATCGTACAGATAGCCCATCGTATCAAGGGATCCCTGCGTGTAGATGGTATACTGACCAGCACCGCCACCGGTATGTGCGGTTGTGGAGTTTGCAACGAACTTGTACCATACCTCATCCCCGGAGCATCCGATCGTGCCGTTCTTCCAGCTGTTGAGTGCGATGGAAATCGCGGTCTTCATGCTGTTGGAAGTGCTTGTGTTGCAATCGGTATCGCAAGCAGGGCTTACCGCATACGTTGCAGCTGTTGCGACGGTTCCGATTGTGTGAAGGGAAGCGTTGAAGAGAGAACCGTTATCCCAACTGTACGTGCTCATGCTAGCAGTGCCGGAGAGCTTGATCTGCGGGTCAATGGCAACGGGGAATGCACGCTTGGGCGAGTTCATCCAATCGGCATCTGCGGTTACGGTGAGAAGCACTGTTCCGTTATCACTCGTCTTAACCTCGAAATTAACAGAGGTGGAGGTAATACCGTTTGCATCGGTCATAAAGGGAGCGGGGATGAAGAATACTTCGTCTCCCGTTTCGTTGCTGACAAAAGCAATTCGCTTAGCACGCTCATCAAACTGAGCGGTTACGTTTTCGCATCTGAGAACGAAGGGATAACGATAGATTGCGGCAGGCTTTTTAACAACGATGTTTTCCTTTACGCCGCTTCCTTCCACAGAATACTCGTAATCCGTGTCGGGAGTAACGTCGGCAAAGGTGAGGATGTTCGCTGTACGGATACCTTCCTTGGGATTCTTGTGAAGATGGGGCTTCACGCCCTTGTTTTTGTTTTTCTTGTTCTTTCTTGCAGAGACGGTGACCTTGTGCATACCCTGCTCAATGGAGAAGATATCGTCGTTATCCTCTTCACGGCTGAATTTTGCAACAAAGTGGTTCTTACCGCAAGTAAAGTGTCTGCCGTCCTCGTCGGGGGTAAGGGTACTTTCAACATCCTCAAAAGTACGTGTTTCGTCATCAAACACGTGAATTGCAGAGGGCGAGAATACGGCCTGTTCGGTTCCGTCGTTCATACGGAAAACCTTAACATTCGTTCCTCTCTGTTCGGGAATCTCTTCGATTCTCTTAAGCTTCTTGGGCTTGTCCGACATATCCTCAATATGATTCGGTGCGTCAAGATAAATTCCGGACGTGTCGGAGAGATCGATGGCGTCCGATTCTTTTGTGTCCTCGGGTGCGAGATAAAGATATTCTACACCCATGTTTTCATTTTTCATGATAATAAATCCTTTCTTTTGAATTTTTTTATATTTTGCAGCTGCAAGTGTATTATAGAGGTTAACCCTGACAACGAGTGTCGGGGTTAACTTTCTTTTTTGAATTTTTTTAGAATGGTTTATAGTTGCAAGTTGAGTGCTCACAATTGCAGACACCGCCTATCCAATGCTGGCACGACATACAAAGATCATTATAATAGAGATCGTCGTACATATAGTCATCAAAATACTCGCCCGGGTATTCATCCCTTGGATCGAAAGTAGGGGACTGCTTCTGCTCCGCATTTGAACTCGATACTGTGGGGGTGGCTTTGATGTTTTCATCCATTTGGTTTTCCTCCTATTTGTTTGATATAGATTGTTGTGCTTTTTTGGAAAGCTAGCGATAATTGATTTCGAGAATTTGAGGTGCGAAGTAGTTATCTCCAGTGGCAATTACAGAAAAACCTGCGTTCTTCTTTTTTGCCTTCAAGATAAATCCTTCTCCTCTTTGAAGTCTTCCTTGTTTATCTGTCAGCACGGGCATCAGATTCAAATCGATATAATGATCGGTAATCTGAGACTCGTTAAAGGAAGATGCCTCAGCAATCTTGTTGTCCCACGTAGAGCCAAAGCTGCAAAAGCGCGCGGCAACCTTGGAAGCGGTCAATTCAACCGCACCCGTGTTAAGCTTTGGGAGATGGAGAACAGCACGTAGTATCTTTTTGTCATTCAACTCCGACATCTTGGTAAAATCAGGTCTGGAGTATAACCACTGCTCTCCAAACTCCTTTGTACTTCCGATAAACCCGATACTGCCGAAAGCATTATTGACCTTCGCGTTTTTGCTTTCTACGGTTGTATCCTGAAATAGCTTGGGCTCGTACAGATTGGCTTCTATCAGTATGGATTTACCGAGCGAGGAGCAGGGAATAGCAGAAATAGTGTATTTGCGATCGGTTAACTTCTGATATGAGATCTTTGCCGGAGAAATGATGTTTCCGCTTGCATCGGATGTGCCAATGCAAGAAAAAGCCACAAAGGGACGGAATCGCTCACTCATCAGCGCAAAGCATTTATCGTTTGCTCTTACCTCCAAAAAAGGTTTGCTTATTTCTACGGAAAAAGTACATCCTTTTCCTTCGTTACTGAAGCTACGAATAGCGATGCCGTTTGTGGTAGGATATAGGCGTTTGTTTGTACATACAATTTCTGCTTCTGAAATGTGAGAAATATGCTCGGGCAAAGAAATAACGCACGAACCCTCTGAATTTTCCATTCGAATATTGTTTCCAATTGTTATATTGGCATTGCTTCCGGTTGTATAAGCCACTCCACCTTTTAAGTGGAATTTCATATCAACAGCTTTTCTCGTTCGGCTACTGTAAATTGGGGAAGTAAAGTAATATGCGGTTTTGGTTCCGTTCGGTTCGAACGCAACAAGACGGTAACGATTACTGTTTTTGTAGTCAATTACCAGAGGCGCTCCTTTTCTTAAAGTAGAGATTTCTCCAAGAATAGAATTCATTTTGTCCTCCTTTCATAGTGTTGTTTTGCCTTCAAAATTGGAAGGCAACAATATTTTGTTTGTGTTAATAGTGCTCATAATTGCATGAGCCGGATGGGGAATGACACGAGGAGCCGTCGAAGTTCCCACAAGACAGACACACGCTTTCGCCGGGCATCATTGAGTCGAAGTAGTCGTGCATATAATCGTCGGGATCCGAATAATCGAAGGTGCTGTTATAGCTCTTTGAATGATCGAAAGCAGGTGCTTGAGAGGTGGCTTTTGTACTACTCATCTTCTCAAAAAATCTGCTCGATTTGCTTGGAACGTCGGGTGCGTCTTTAAGGCTTTCCTTATAAGCAAGAAAACACTTACGACGTGTGAGCATATCTTTGAAAATCTTCAAGATAGCCTGAGCATCATTTCCGTATTCTGGCGCATACTCGATTTCAAGCTCATAGTCGGTATGCCCCAGATATTCATTCTTGTCAAGTACTGCTTCGCAGTTTGTATCCTTGAGCACAACGCACCGTTTGGTAACAAGCTCACCCTGAAGCTTCAATCCCATATCGGTAAAGGCATTGCTTTCAAGTCCGTTGTAGATCTCCATTTCGGTTTCCGTGCTCTGGTTGCCACCCGATGTGTGCTTTTTCATCGTTGCCTTATACTTTCCGTCTTTCAAACGGATCCGACAGGTCGTGTTTTGACGGTTCATCGAGAAGTCGTCGGTGTCAAAGTAGTAATTGATCTGTGTAATGATGGGTTTTTGAATCAAAGGACTCTCGTAGCCCAAGTGCTCCATCAGATAGTCATACTCATCTTCTGTGAGCAGTAATTTCTTTTCAAGTTCAGTCATAGCATTTTCCTCCTGATAATTTTTCCCGAGCCATTTTTGGGAAGCTCGTCCACAAGTTCAATAACAGACGGTACTTGGAAAGAGGGAAGTACTTTCATACAAAGCTGCTTAGCCTCTTCCACCGAAGAAAACGCTCCGGCAAGCTTCATACCGATTTGTGTACCGAATGAATTCTGAAATCCGTAAACGAGGACTTCTTTGACGCGGAGATCCTGTTTGACGACACCCTCAATTTCAGCAGGGTAAACGTTCATACCGGATTTGATGATCAGATCGTCGTTTCTTCCTTTGATTTTGAGGAAACCGGCATCGTTGATTATCGCAATATCGCCAGTACAAAGCCAGCTGTCTTTGAGCACCCTTGCCGTCTTTTCGGGTTCACAATAATATCCGATCATTACGTTGTCGCCTTTCACGTAGAGAATACCCTCCTCATTTGCGTGGCAGAGATTACCTTGGTCGTTCAAAATCTTGATTGATACCGATTTCAATGGGATTCCCACACAATCGGGATAATTTCCAAAATGCTCAGGCGGCAAATAACTAACGCGTGGGCAAGCCTCAGTAAGCCCGTAGATGTGATAGATCGTACAGATAGGGAATGCGGCGCTGATCTTTCTACCGACCTCAGCCCCCATACATTCTCCGCTAATGCAGATATGGCGAAGCGTTGAGGTGGTGTTGCTTCTGTTGAATCTCGCCATAATGGAGAGCAGTGTCGGTGTTCCGCAGAAAGCAGTGATACCGTACTCTTTGATCAGCTCAAGCATCTTGGTAGGGTTGAACTGCTCGGAGTAGAAGCGAATATTTGCTCCTCTTACGATTGCCGTCAAAAACTCTCCTGTGAGTACCGCACAGTGATAGAGCGGTCGAGCGATTAGAATCGTGTCACCCTTATCCATAGTGAAATAATCGGCAATATCCGATACGTTCGTCAAGATGTTCTTTTCACTGAGCATAGCGCCCTTTGGTTTGCCGGTAGTTCCGGAGGTACACATGATCAAGGCAGGATGCTCCTCGGGGGCAATGTACTGGCAGTCCTTGAGCTTGTACACTGTAAGCTCACCGTTTACATCCATAATAATGGCATCGGGGCTGATGGTGTCGAGGATCTTATTGCAGTGAGCCTCACCGTATCTCATAGAAAGAGGAACGGCGGTTACACCTGCCGCAAAGCATGCAAGGAGTGACATTGCTGAAGCCATTTCGGAAGAACAAAGAATCGCGCAACATTTAAAGTTTTTAAGTTTGTTAGAAAAATTTTCTGCCCAAATTGAAAGCGTTTCAAAACTCATCTTGGCCTCGTTTTCTGATATGATTTGTTTTGAATGGTTAAGCATATTTAATTTCAAATATTTCCATAAAGTCATACCGCTTATCCCTCCAACTTATTTATGAAATCCTCTACAAGAATCCGATCATCTTTAGAAAGTTGAAGCAATCCATCTCGTATCTTGTCGAGCAATTTATTGTTATGGTTTTTATGGTACATGGCATACATCATTCTAATACAGTTGGCTCTTTCAACTATAGGTAAATAACGTTCGCTTAACTCATTGCTCCACCCTTTCTTATTCTCGACAGCCTTTATTCTATCAAGCATACATTTCTTATGCTCCCATACAGGACGCAATGCTCTCCAATCCATTTTCTCATAGGGAATACTTCCATCTTTAAGCTTATCAATATACATTGCGAGATAGTCATGTACGATTATGCCGCTAACTTGTCCGCTTCCATCTATGGGATATTTTTCAAAGCTTGAATTTGTGTATTCTTTAAGATATTTAAGCATTTCATTTTCGTTTATTCTTACAACGGTATTATCTTTTATTTGATACGCTGTCATATTTTTATATATTTTGCTATCTAATGATGATCTCAAGGCCTCTAAGAAACACTTCTGTGGCACGCGAATCATATTGTAAACCCAATTTATATCGTGTGCAATTATACTTATAGTTTCATCGTTGTCATCATATCCACATATAATACCAGTGTGGTGCATGTGTCTTGTGCCATACCAGCTTTTACCGGGGAGATAGAAGTCATCTACTCCGTCGTAAAGTATATACATTCTTTCTTCCAACATTGCTTTTATAATCTCCAAGCAACAATCGTAAACAAATCTGAAATTAACGCTATATTTCTCGATAAATTTATACGCATCAATAGAAATGTTCGGTATCGAAACTTGTGGCGATGTAAATCCTCCCAGAAACTTTCTACCGCAGCAAATATTTGTGGCCTGATTTAACGTTTGATTGTAAGCGGTTGGGTGTCCTATCATAGCAAATTCTGCTGCACCGGTGCTTTGTAATGTAGCGAAATTAGGTACAATAAACGGTAAAGCAACTGATTTAGCCATTTTACTAGCCCTCGCTTTCAATCTTGTATTTAGATACAAGATTTATTACATCATTAACTGTCCTTAACTTAAAAGGGTTCATATCAGATTCATCAAGCTCTATTTCAAAGACATCTTCGATCATTACAAGCAACATTACCATTCGCAAACTGTCTAAGGCAAGGTCACTAACAAGGTCTAATGATGTATCAGTAATCTTTTCGGTACATAAGTCCTCTAGTATTCCTATAACCTGCGTTTTTATTACTTCGATATTCATATTTCCCCTCCTAAATTATATCTATTTCCTAAAATTTGGTGTATACAATTCTTTATAGTGGCAAATGTGTGACCAATATCAGTATCAGATCCGATAAGTATTCCTTGATTTGCGTTGCATATTTCTATGTATTCGTTCCTAAGCAGATGCTGTAGTGACATATCTATGTATCGATCTTTCTCAGACGGTCTCATTCTCACTCTTCTTACTGCTGTTTCAACGGGAACATCAAGGAAAAATGCGGCATCAGGCTTGAGAATACTTTCGGATATTTCATATATCCATTCATCATGTATATATCCTCTTGCCCTTAGATTTGCGATACAGGAATAAAAATATCTGTCGCATATGACCGTCTTACCTTCCTTTAGAGCCGGCAATATAATCTTATTTACGTGCTGTATACGGTCTGCCGCGGCCATAAGTGACAGCGCCCGGTATTCGTATGCGCTATTATCGGGACAGTCCATAAATGTTCTGAATATTTCAGTTTTTCTCATCATATCCGTGGGCTGTTTAGTGACAATAGTTTCTATGCCGTTTTTTGCAAGAGCTTTTGTTACCATTTCTATCATACTGCTCTTTCCACAACCGTCCAGTCCACAAAAGGTAATTAGTTTGCCTTCCGTGTTATGCGGCTTCATTCTTAATTCTTTCATGCGTTCACCTCCTCGAGTAGTTTCATTCTGTTCTTCGCAAAGAAACGCTTGGATAAATCTTTTTCAATATAGCAATAAAGTTTGTTTTCTGTGGGTGCTATTACGCAATTCAGATCATCATTATTTCTTTCGTCTATATAATTCATTAGTTTTCCCGCGGGCATGTCAAAAAAGCTGTTTATACTGTTAAGACAGTAAGCGAGCTCTTTTTCAAGTCCGCTTTCCTTCGCGGCGATGATAAGTGCATCCTGCTCCTCATCACTCATTTCGTTTATAAGCATATAAATATCGCTATACTTATAGAATGTCATATCTCTCTTCATTCTTATCCAAGGAACTGTGGTTGCCTCCTTGTAAAGATGTGCGCACAAATGAAGCAGAAAATCTTCCGGGCAAAGAGTACGGACCTTTGTGTTTTTCACGGTAACCGTTTGTGTTCTCTCTAACATTTTTTCTACACTGGTGCTATCACCATTTTTGTAATCAAGAGAGAAATTAAGGTCCACCTCTAAGTACTTTATATAGGGGAGCTTTATTTCCTTGATGAAAGGAACTGTTTCTCCTCGTGTCATCTTGGATTCGATTATTTGCTGTCTTGTTGCTTCCACAAATTTACCGTTTTTGATATATCCCTGCTTGAATCCGGCAAGCTTGAGCTTAGTAGACACCTTGCCTACATCCTCGGAATTTACAAGAACATCAATATCATTAGATGTACGATATCCAACAGGATACTTAGCACACAGATACGCACCCTTAAGCAACGCATAATTTACCCCACAAGTATCAAGCTGTGCAGAAAGATAGTTTAGGCATCCAAAGAAATCTTCGTTCAGCTTTTCGTTTAGCATCCATGCTCCTTTGAGTGAATTTCTGAATTCTCTATCAACATTTGACAGTAGCTCGGCTTTTTCAAGCACTCCGTAAGCAACACCTGCCATACGATTGGCAAAAAGTTGCCCGAGAAGTTCGGGGGTTGCCGCCCCTTCATCCAGAAGAAGACTTATCTTATCCTTGTCTGGGGATATGAATGAGCAAAGATTAAAAAATAATTGTTTTTCTGTTTTAGTCATATTTTTTCCTTTCATTGTTTTATTGTCGGTTTGGAGTATTGCGAGATAAGAGATCTAAGCAGGCTCTTTTCATCGTCAGTAAGTAGAAAACTTTGCTCGTCAGCTGCTATGTATAATTTTTGTAATACATCGAGCTCCTGTTCATTCATATACATTCGATCCATTGAGTAGCCTTCCACGATGTACACACCACCGCCGTATTTGCCGAATTGGGTATAGATCGGCTCGGTTCTGCTCAGTGCTTCAATATCTCGCTGAACTGTTCGCATAGAAACACCAAACTCGGATGCTAAATTACGTATGGTATCATATCTGCGCCGGCACAGTATTTTCATAATTTCGTATCTTCGTTCGGCTGTTCCCATATGTTCCTCACCTCCATTCCGCCATCATTCTAAACCTTAACCCGGACAACTACTGTCTTAGTTAAAAAATTTTGTAAAATCGTTTTAATTGGAATGGGAATACAGAAAAAGAAGCCCTGAATAGTACGCCATTCAGGGCTTCTTTTTAAGAGAGTTTATTCGGATAAAAATAATATATAATCATTGTTTTTGGGATTAAGAGCTTTTTTGTTAATAATAGAGTTTCTTAATTAGTTGCTTTCTACCTGTGGGTAGAGGTGCGATGAGAAAAATCATTGATTTATAAGGACTTTTGAGGTGTGGATGATAAATTAATACATACCGTGTACATACCCAATGTATGTACTTGGTATGTACCAAGAAAAAAGCAGATTGCACAAAGCAGCGCAAAATTGTTGAATGTGCTAAAAATTAAAAGAAAAAAATCCGCAAGAATTGTACATTATTACGGATTTTTGGTCTGAGTGACAAGACTTGAACTTGCGGCCTCTACCACCCCAAGGTAGCGCGCTACCAGCTGCGCCACACCCGGATAACGTATTTTTAGACGAATCGCACAACTAAATAAAAAACGTACCGCCGAGAATCTAGTCGATTCCGACGGTGCATTTTTTAGACCCAAGACTTGATGCGTAGCACCCTGCGTTACAAAGTCCCGGTGATTGCGTAACACAAACTACGCGTTATAAAATATGCTAATAATCGTCAAGATTTTCTAATAAGCTTAAAAATAATATTGACAAGCTAAACGAAATCGTTTATACTATAGATATATAATTGTTCTTGGAGGAAAACGATGAGTATTTCAGAGCAAATTAAGGTTTTATGTGTTCGATCTAACATTAGTATGGCAGAATTAGCTCGACGGTTAGGCCTATCTCCGCAAAGCTTTAGTGCAAAAATGAAACGAGAAAGTTTTAACGTTGTTGAACTCGAAAAAATAGCAGATGCAGTAGGTGCCTCATTTGTTAGAAAATTTGTACTATTTAGCGGTGATGAAATATAAGGAGAGAATAGACAATGGCTATTTATAAATTAGGTGAATTGTTCTGTGGTCCCGGCGGATTGGCTTGGGGCGCTATCAATGCTGACATAGGTTTAAATGATTATAGAATTGAACATGCGTGGGCTAATGACTACGATCGCGACACTTGTAATACTTATAGACGAAACATTTGTCCACAAAATCCTGACAGCGTTATTTTTGGTGATGTGCGTAAGTTGGATTTGGAAGGTTTGCCACCTATTGACGCACTTGCGTTTGGTTTTCCATGTAACGATTTTTCTGTAGTTGGTGAACAGAAGGGATTTAATGGCAAGTTTGGTCCTCTTTATTCTTATGGTGTTAAAATTTTAAAAACTCATCGTCCTCAATGGTTTTTGGCTGAGAATGTTGGTGGCTTGCGTAGCGCCAATGAGGGTAATGCATTTGAAAAGATTCTTTCGGATATGTGTGATGCAGGATATCGTGTATACCCCAATCTTTACTGTTTTGAAAAATATGGCGTACCTCAGGCTCGTCATAGAGTAATAATTATTGGAATACGTGAAGATTTGCCTTATGATTTCAAAGTTCCAAGCTATGAACCATATGCGCAAATTGATGTGACATGTCGAACAGCTATTGAAGTGCCTCCTATTCCAGCCAATGCACCTAACAATGAGCTTACGAGACAGTCTGCTACGGTTGTTGAAAGATTACAATATATTATGCCGGGGCAAAATGCATTTACTGCCAATTTACCGGAAGAATTACAACTTAATGTTCGAGGTGCAAAAATTAGTCAGATTTACAAAAGATTGGATCCTAATAAGCCGGCATACACAGTCACTGGATCAGGGGGCGGAGGTACTCATATTTATCATTGGGAAGAGCCTCGTGCTCTTACAAACAGAGAAAGGGCTCGATTACAAACCTTCCCGGATGATTATATATTTGAAGGTTCGAAGGAATCTGTCAGGAAGCAAATTGGTATGGCTGTTCCGTGCCAAGGTGCAAAAATTATTTTTGAGGCTGTTCTAAAAACTTTTGCAGGAATTTATTATCCATGGATAGAACCTAAAATCAGTGAGTGATTAGAAAGGAAGAATAATATGGCATACTATAACCATTGGTTTGTTTCGAGGCAAAAGAGACAGTTAACTACTATACTTCCTGCTCTCGTTGCTTTTAGTGATATTTGTGTTGGCAAAAAGTGGGCTGGCAACACCGAGTTGCAGTTAGCTTTTGAGGATGAATTGCAAAAACGTGATATCACAGAACACGGAAAATTAAGAGCAAGAAAACAAAACCAAGGCGGTGGCGGCACAAGAACTTTATTTAAGCAAATGAAAGATCTTGGTCTTGTTTTTACTGAAGAAGAAAACGGAAAATGTAGACTCACTCTTATTGCAGAGGCCATTATTAAAGGCGACATTACTTTTGTGGATGCAATGAGACTACAACTTCAAAAATACCAATATCCTTCGGCGGCGTGTTGGGCAGGAAGTGGCGCGGTGGACCATACTTTCAAAGTTCATCCTTTCCAGTTTATATTGAGATTGCTCAGATATCCACCATTAGAAAATTATCTGACTACCGATGAACTTGCGTATATTGTAATTCACCAAGCCAAATCCGATGATGAAATGACTTTTAATGCAGTATCGGGATGGATTCTTGCCCACCGAAAAGACGGTTTTTTGCCATTCTCTATCATTAGTCAAGTATGTGTAACAGATGAAACGCTTTCAGAACAAGTCAAAGATATTAAGGTTAATCAGGCGGCGTATCATAATATAGCCAATACATTTTGTAATTATCTTAGTCTAACGCAGTATATAGACAGAGGCTATAAAACTATCAGCATCAGAAATGGTAAAGAACAGGATGTAGACACTTTTATCCAAGCGAAGCCAACTTATATACCTAGGCCGGATCTTACAGAAAATTATATTCGCGCTTATGGTAGAGGTAATGCGGCTAAAGATCTACGTGATTTTGATAGAGAAGATCATAAAACTGTAAAAGAGTTAAACGAGGCGCGCATTAGAAAAGAATATGTTCTTTTGGCGTTAAAAACTCCTATTACCGGAATCACACCTGATATAGTAGAAACGATTACTCAAAATACAGGAATTGATGAATCTTTCGTGGAAAAATTCTTGATCCGTTGTTATCCGAATGGCAATATTTCAGACTTCTTCTTATCTTATAAAGAATACGCACATATGGGTACAGAAGGAGCACGCGATTTTGAACTTGCAACATGTGAAATATTTAAGAAAATTATTAAGATGAGAGTGAAACATGTTGGACCTATAGGTAACACACCTGATGTATTCGTTGAATCTGAAGAAGGACAATACTGCGGAATAATTGATAATAAGGCATATAAAAACGGGTATAGCATTTCTGGCGATCATTCGCGTGTAATGAAAGATGTATATATACCCAATGTTGGGATATACGGCGAGGCAAAACACCCATTAGCTTTCTTTACATATATTGCTGGTTCTTTCGGAACAAATATCAATAGCCAAATTAAAACCATTTACAACGAAACGGGAGTATGTGGGTCTGCGATGCCTGTGGATTTGTTTATAAATATAATTCAGGATTATGCTGAAAAAGGTTATGATCACCATGTTTTACGAGATATATTTTCAGTTAATCGTGAAGTAAAATTATCTGACATACTATGACATACAGTCATGCGTTAAGAGGGTGTTATGACGGTTGGAAGTTTGTTTAGTGGTCTAGGCGGTATTGATCTTGGTTTTAAACAAGCCGGGTTTGATATTGTATGGGCAAACGAATTTGATCGTGATGCAGCTAAAACATATCGTCATAATTTTGGTGGAGATCATTTGGTTGAGCACGATATTAAGAGCGTTAGAACTGAGAATATTCCGGATTTTGACGTGCTTGTTGCCGGCTTTCCATGCCAACCGTTCTCTATAGCGGGCAAACAAAAGGGGTTTGATGATCCGCGTGGAAACTTGTTTTTTGAGATTGCTCGAATAGTAAAGGACAAGCGTCCACCAGTCATCTTCCTTGAAAATGTTGCTAATCTGTTAGAGCATGATGATGGAAAGACATTCTTAACCATATATAATGCACTTGTTCCTTATGGCTATACATTTAAGTATAGAGTCATGGATGCGATAG
>JAEIGA010009026.1_pt1 | contig 15085 bp, 8 predicted proteins | sample 9270691 | NCBI WGS metagenome assembly JAEIGA01 (sample SAMN17057246, study PRJNA624740) | gut metagenome | biome: biome; isolation source: fecal sample | host: Bos grunniens | place: China: Xizang | collected 2019
CTTTTAGTAGCTTATTTTTACGCCTGCGAAATAACTGCGAGGAGAAGCCGGTCCATACATGTATCCTGCATCGCGGTCGGCACCTAAGTCGAAGTCTTTCTGGTATGCGTTGAAAATGTTCTGTACGCCGGCGTTTAGCTGAAGAGTGACAGATTTATAGACCTTGAAGTCGTAGGCTATTTTAATACCCATGTCGAAGAAATCAGGAGTCTTAACTACTGACGGAGTTTCCCAATATCCCGGAACGACTTCGTGAGGAACAAGCATTGTGCCTGTGTATGTGCCGGAAAGGACAAACGCAAGAGGTTTGATAGGCTTGTAAGTAGCCACAAAATAGCCGTAGTGGTCAGGAGAACGAAGCATTTTTGTAACGGCAGGCGCATCAGGATTCCATTCAAAAGGTTCGTCGTAGCGACTTTGTTGGAATGTGTAGCCTGCTTGTAGCTGCACCAAGTCGCGGTATGCCATTTTTGCCTCAAGAGTAAGACCTGCCACTTGAGCGCCGTCAGCGTTGTGACGGATACGAGTGAGGATGCCGTCTTTGATTTCGCCGTCGGTGAGTGCAAACACGTCGTTGAGCTTATTGTAGAAACCTTCGATGAGGAAATTGACTTGGAAGTCGCCAAATTTGTGGTACATATCGGCAGAAAGGTTGATGCTGTGTGAACGCTCTTCTTTTAAGTCGTCGGCAAGCACAATCATGGCAACATTGCCACCAACGTTTTCGATATGGAGGTCTTCATCGTAAGCTTGTGGGGCGCGAAAACCAGAAGAATAGCTCAGGCGCAAATTGATGTCGCGAGTAGGATTGAAACGAAGGTTGGCACGAGGGCTGAAAATTACGTGGTCGATGAGGTTGTGCTTGTCAAGTCGTGCTCCGATAAGGAATCCCCAACGACTGTTTTTCCATTCGTTTTGTGCAAAGACGCTCGCAATGTTGATGTGTTGGTTAAGTTCACGGTCGTAACCTGTCATTTTGTCGGTCAAGTCGTCTTGATTGTATTCTAAACCTGCTGTAAAATCAGCCGGCATAAATAAGCACTTGTCGAAATGCAGATCGTATTGAGAGCCGAGCACCCAAGTGAAGTCTTTTGTCTGGCCGTATGCGTCGGTCGGGTCAAGTTCGCCCGGTCCGTAATAGCTGTCTCTGTCTGTGTGTTGAGCAGAGAAATAGGCAGACACTTTATGAAGCTCGTTTGGAGAGTAGTAGTCAAATTTCAGACCTCCTCCGTTGATTGAGTGGTCGGTCTGTTCGGCGACTTGTGCTTCGTGAGGAGGGAGGTCAATATTATCACCTCCACGACGAAATTCTTCCATGTGGTGGTATTCGAGGGTGAATTTTGTGTAGTCGCTTGTTTTTAAATAAGAACGAAAACCGATGGTTTGACCATTGATTTTGTTGAGTTCGGTAAATCCGTCGCCTTTGCGTTTGCCGGTCTTTGGATCGACAATTTGCGGATAGTCATAGCCTGAACGGTGGCGATTTTGACCGAAGATGTAGATGCCGGCTTTGTGGTCGTCGGTGACGAGTGATGCGTTAAGAGATGTGTTGTTGTCAAAAGAGTTGAAGCCCCCAATTCCGGTGATAGTGTGGGAAAGCATTGCAGAATTGCGCAATGGTTCTTTAGTGATGATGTTGATTGTGCCGGCAATGGCAGATGATCCGAAAAGGGCAGAACCGCCACCACGCATTACTTCCACTTGTTGAATCATGCTTGCCGGGATTTGCTCAATACCATAAACGCCTGACAGGGCGCTGAAGATAGGGCGTGAGTCAATAAGAATTTGAGTGTATGGACCTTCAAGCCCGTTGATACGTACTTGTTGGAAACCACAGTTTTGACAATTTGACTCGACTCTCACGCCCGGAATATAGTTGAGCCCTTGAGCAAGTGTTGTCGAAGTCGTGTTTTCATAAAGACGAGTGTCAATGATACTTACCAAAGTCGGAGCTTCACGACGATGAGTTTCATTGCGATTGGCTGAAACGACAACCCCGTTGAGCGCAATAGCATCTTTTTCGAGTTCGAAGTTTTCTTCGGTGGTTTTTCCTTTTTGGAGATATACATTCCTTGTGGCAGTCTGATAACCGACACAACGGACTTCAAGCGTGTAGGCTCCTTCAGGGAGATTTTTGAGGAAGTAGTGTCCGGTGGCATCTGTGATTGTTCCGATTGTAGTGCCTTTGATAGTGATAGTAATAAACTCCAAGTGCTCTTTATTGTCAGCATCAAGGACGTGACCTATGATATTGACATCAGATTCTTCCAAATCATGAAATTCGTAGTTGCATTGGCTGTGATGATAGTAGTGCTTGTGGTCATATTCGTGTTCATGTTCATGACCTTGATGTTTTTGTGCGTAAGAAACAAGGCAAGCACAAAAGCATGCTATTGTGATAAAAAATTTGTTCATTGTTAATGTTGTATATTTAGATAATGGATACTACAATAGAATGCAAGCGTAATGCACCCTATGTGGTAATATAGGAAGTTTTTGTAAGATAAATTTTGCTACGAGAAAGTAGCTGTCGATAACAACAATTAATGAACAGGAGGTGCGCGAAGACTTATGAAGCCGGTTGACGGCTCATCGTTTAGTGTATCTGAATGGTTAAATACTATTTCTGAAATAAATGGTGCAACAAAATTCAATAGAGAGTTGTGAGAGATAACGTCGTCTGTACTAAAATTTGATAGCGATAAAATTGTGAAAAGAGCATTGTTTGAGTGATTGTGGTCTCCGTTACTTTTAAAAGGGTGGGAGTGGGTAATTGTTGTCCCGTTGATTGTGTGAATGTGTCCGAACAAATTAATGCTTGCCCAATAGCTTATAAAAGCCATTAGCATCACAATGCAAAAACTATGTGTAAGACATTTTTTCACTTGCTCCTTTGAAATTTTGTGCAAAGGTACTTATTTTTTTAGCAAATTGCAATACTTACAAATAGGTATTTTGGGGTTTACGGATTATTGAAATGAGGATAAACAGATATAATTCAATGATAAAACAGTCTTTGATTTAAAAGTGTTTTGTCGGAATAAAAAATAGATGTAACTTTGTGGAATAAATATCATTAATGATTTGATAATAAATTTATGGAGCAGAAAAGAGGACTATTGATTTTTGTATTTTCTTTGGTGTCCGTATTGGTGGCTATGTCGCAAGTTTCGATTTATGCGCCACAAAGTCAGATGCCGGAAGTGAAGAATGATACATTGGAAGTCAGTCTGATAACAAAGTATCCGGCAGCAGAGGTCTATGAGCTTTATGGACATGAGGCTGTCAGAGTGAAATCGTCAGATTTTGATTTGGCGTTTGATTATGGATTGTTTGACTTTGATGCCCCTAATTTTATATATCGTTTTGTGAAAGGCGAGACTGATTACATGGCGGGGTGTCATGATTTCCCGATGTTTATGGCAGCCTGTGAAGCAGACGGAGCAATGGTCGTGGAGCAACGTCTGAATTTAACTCAAGAAGAATCACATCGATTGTTGGAACTGTTGTTGTGGGATGTTCGCCCGGAAAACAGGAGGTATCGATACAACTACGTAAAGAATAATTGTGCTACTAAGATTCTCGATAGAATCGATCAAGCAGTAGGCGAGACTATAGATTATAATGATTCAATCCGCTTTGGTTCTTATCGAAAAGAGTTGACTCATTATGGACGCAATTATGATTGGTATCAATTTGGTGTCGATTTGATACTTGGCAGTGGATTGGATTATGAATTGTCGCGTCGTGAAGAGATGTTTGTGCCGGTCGAATTGATGATGTCGGCATCGAAGGCAAATCTTAAAGATGGCAGAAAATTGGTGTCGGAAGAAAAAGTGATTTATGAGGGACGTGGTGATATGACACTTGATGCAACGCCATTCTTGGTAAGTCCTTTGTTTATAGGACTTTTGCTGCTGGTCGTGATTTCGTTTGTGACGACAAGAAGTTTGATTAAGGGGCGAATATATCGATGGACATATATTTTATGGTACGGTGTTTGTGGAATAGCAGGATGTCTTGTGTTCTTTATGGTGTTTGTGTCAGAACATGAGGCGACATCGCCTAACATCAATATATGGTGGCTTAATCCGTTGGCATTGATAGTTCCGGTGATGGCGTGGAGCCGACGAATGGGCAAGATTATATGGAGTTACATGGCGCTTAATACATTAGTGATAGCGATATTTTTGATTTCGTTGCCATTTCAAAATCAAGTGTTGAATGTGGCTGTCTATCCGTTGATTTTTGCAGATTTTATGCTGTCGGCAGGATATTTGATAAATAAAAGCAATAAAAATATTTGGCAGTCGAAGACTGTGAAACAAAAATAAAAGGTGAATAAAAGATTTATAACAGGCATGTTGGTCGGTCTTGTGTCAATCATTACGGTTGCACAGGTCAATGGTTCTCGCCCTAAATTGGTCGTGGGAATTGTAGTCGATCAATTACGTACAGATTATATAGAGTCGTTGGAATCATTGTTTGGAGAGAAAGGTTTTAAACGACTGATGAAAGAAGGTGCATATCTTCGTGATGTGGATTTTGTTGTTGCAAATCCGGATGCAGTGAATGCGACAGCCATGATTTATACAGGTAATTATCCGTCAAAGAATGGAGTTGTGGCATCAAGTATTTACAATGCAGAGAAACACAAGTCGGAAGCATCATTAAACGATCCGTCATCGATAGGCAATTTTACGACAGAGACATATTCTCCTCACAATCTTATGCTATCGACTATCAGCGATGAGGTGAAAATCGATGGTGCAGGTTTGGGTGCAGTCTATTCTATCGCTTTAGATCCGCAACAAGCCATTATTATGGCAGGTCATGCCGGGAATAGTGCCTTTTGGATTAACGACAATACCGGCAAGTGGAGCACGACGACATACTATAAGGATGTGCCACAATTATTGAGTCAAAGAAATTATGGCAAGTCGTTGGCGTCGCGTATCGATACGATGCAATGGAAGCCGGCTTTTTCGTTGGATAAGTACATCGGAATTCCGGCGCAAAAGAGGTATTATCCTTTCAGATATACTTTCCCGACATCGGATAGAAATGTCTATCGCATGTATCTCGACTCTCCGTTGGCAAATGAGGAAATCACCTCAGTGGCAGTGGATTATCTCAGTGCATTGAAATTGGGAAATCGTGGAGATGCGATTGATATGTTGAATATTAGTTACACCGCCGAGCCGTTTAAATATGTCAAAGATGGCGATTATAGATTGGAGCTGCAAGATGCATACGTCAAACTTGATGCGCAACTTGGCAGACTCTTTGATGCTATCGATAAACATGTCGGCTTGTCGAACACAGTCATATTTGTTTCTTCGACCGGCTACTATAACGATGCAGTGGAAGACGACCCTAAATATGCGATACCTTCCGGTAAATTCTCCGTCAAACGTGCGACCTCTTTGTTGAATTCATATTTGGTGGCGTTGCATGGAAATGGAAATTATGTCGAGACTTTCAGTCACGATCAAATCTACCTTGATCGTAAGCAGATAGAATCAAAAGGTCTGAGTGTCTCTGATGTGGCAGAAGAGGCGAAAGTGTTTTTATGCAAAATGAGTGGCGTCTCAGACGCATATACATTGGCTGAAATATTGTCGCATGCCAACCCGGAGTTGGAATCGTTACGATTATGTATCAATCCTAAGACTGCCGGCGATATTTATTTGAAAGTGGCATACGGATGGACATTGGTCGATGATACGACTTATCCTGAAGTGAAGAAACAGGTGCGCTCTTCCTCGGTGCTCACTCCTGCATTTATCATGGGTGCAGAAGTAGAATCGCAAGTGATTAATACATCGGTTAAGGCAATCTCTATAGCGCCGACAATAACACAAATTCTTCATATTCGCTCGCCAAATGGCGCAATAGCCAAACCTTTGGCGCTATAATTTTCGGTATTTCAAGTATTTATATTATCTTTGCAAGTCTGAAATTGAGATAATCTCGATTTTGGCATAATTTTGTTATAAGAATAAAAAACAACAACATATAAAAATGGGATTTAGTAATTTTTTGAAAAAGCTTTTCGGCGATCAGAGTGAACGTGCAGTGCGTCCGTTATGGGATCGTTTGAAGAAAGAAATCAATCCGATTACAGAGCAAATTAAGGGTATCAGCAATGATGAGTTGCGTCAACGTATCACCGACATCAAGGCTGATATAAGAGGTGAAGCACAAAAATACAAAGATCAAATAGCCGATATTCGCAAAGAAATCGAGACTTTGGATTATGACAAGCGTGAGCCTCTTTGGAAGAAAATCGATGAACTTAAGGAGCAATATTTCAAGATGTATGCTCAAAAACTTGATGAAGTATTGCCTGAAGTTTTTGCTATCGTAAAAGAAACAGCGCGTCGTTTCAAAGAAAATGACACTATAGAAGTTACTGCGACAGACTTCGACCGCGAACTTGCTGCACAAGGCAAAGACTTTGTCAGCATCGAAGACGGTAAGGCTATTTATAAGAACGAATGGATAGCCGGTGGCAACCTTATGAAATGGGACATGGTGCACTATGATGTTCAGCTTATCGGTGGACAAGTGTTGCATGGTATAATGAATAATGGAAAAGCATCAAACAATATCGCTGAGATGGCGACCGGTGAAGGTAAGACACTTGTGGCTACACTTCCTGTTTTCTTGAATGCTTTGACAGGAGAAGGTGTTCACGTCGTGACAGTCAACGACTACCTCGCTAAACGTGACTCGGAATGGATGGGTCCTCTTTATCAATTCCATGGTCTTTCGGTGGCTTGTATCGATAAAACTCAGCCAAACACTAAGCAACGTCGCGATGCTTATCGTGCAGATATTACGTTTGGTACAAACAATGAGTTTGGTTTCGACTATCTTCGTGATAATATGGCGTTGACAGTCGAAGAACTTGTGCAACGCAACGACCATTACTATGCAATCGTCGATGAGGTCGATTCTGTGCTTGTCGATGATGCTCGTACTCCGTTGATTATCTCAGGTCCGGTGCCTAAGGGCGACGACCAAATGTTTATGCAGTTTAAGCCAAATGTGGAAAAAGTGGTTATGGCACAGCGTAAACTTGCCAACCAACTTCTCATTGAGGCTAAAGCAAAAATCGCTGCAGCATGGAGTGGCGATCCTGAACAAGTGGCTAAATTCGATAAAAAAGACCCGGATGCTAAGAAGCCTCTCGACGCTCAGACATTGTTGAAGGATGGTGGCTTGTCATTGTATCGTGTCTATAAAGCGTTGCCAAAATATGGTCCGCTCATCAAATTCCTTTCAGAAGATGGCGTTAAGAAATTGCTTCTCGATGTAGAAAAAATCTACATGGAAAACAATAATGCATTGATGCCGGAAGCAGTGGAACCACTGTTCTTCGTAATCGATGAAAAGAATCACAGCATCGAACTTACAGATAAGGGTATTGATGTAATGACAGGCACAACCGATGACCCGGAATTCTTCGTTCTTCCTGACATTACGTCTCAACTTTCTCAGGTTGAAAACGAAGGTCTTAATGCCGAAGAAAAGCAAGAAAGAAAAGACTCGTTGTTGCAAAATTATGCTGTAAAAGCGGAACGTGTGCACACAGTCAATCAATTGCTTAAAGCATATACTTTGTTCGAACTCAATGTCGAATATGTAATTGACGATAATAAGATCAAGATCGTCGATGAGCAGACAGGTCGTATCATGGAAGGACGTCGTTATAGCGACGGCTTGCACCAAGCGATTGAAGCAAAAGAAGGTGTGAAAGTAGAAGCTGCGACACAGACTTTTGCGACAGTGACGCTTCAGAACTATTTCCGTATGTATCGCAAACTTGCCGGTATGACAGGTACAGCGATGACTGAAGCAGGTGAATTCTACGACATTTATAAGCTTGAAGTAATAGAAATCCCGACTAATCGTCGGGTTCGTCGTAACGATATGAACGACCGCGTTTATCGTACAAAGAAGGAAAAATATAATGCTGTGATTGATGAAGTTCAAAAGATGATTGATGCCGGACGTCCTGTACTCGTCGGTACGACATCGGTGGAAATCTCAGAACTTCTTGCTAAGATGCTCAGTTTGCGCAAAATCCCACACCAAGTCCTCAATGCAAAACTTCACCAAAAGGAAGCCGACATTGTCGCACAAGCAGGTAAGCGTGGCACAGTGACGATTGCGACTAACATGGCAGGTCGTGGTACCGACATCAAACTTACACAAGAGGTTAAGGATGCAGGTGGTCTTGCCATTATCGGTACAGAACGACATGAATCACGTCGTATCGATCGTCAGCTTCGTGGTCGTGCCGGTCGTCAAGGTGACCCGGGTTCTTCAGTGTTCTTCGTGTCGTTTGAAGACACTGTGATGCGCCTATTCGCAAGCGATAGAGTTGTGAAGACTCTCGATAAACTCGGATTTAAGGAGGGCGAAATGCTTGAAGCTCCGATGGTGACTAAGTCTATCGAGAACGCCCAAAAGCGTGTGGAAGAAAACAACTTCGGTATTCGTAAGCGTCTTGTGGAATATGACGATGTGATGAATGCTCAGCGTAATGGTATATATGGCCGTCGTCAAAATGCACTTAAGGGTGAACGCATCGGTACGGATATTGCAAACATGATTTACGAGGTTGCACAGGATATAGCACAAAGCAAGGATTATGCAGAGGTTGAAGAAGCTGTTGTGAAATCATTTGCAATGCAACTTCCTTTCTCTGCTGAAGAGTTTGCAAAGCTCGATCGTAGCTCTGTGGCTGATACTTTGGCTGAAGCGGCAATGCAAGCATTTGCTCGCAAGAAAGAAAAAATGGCTCAACATGCAATGCCATGGATTAAGCACTTTGTGGAAGAGCAAGGTGCAAAAGGTATGCTTCAAATTCCTATGACAGACGGACGTCGTATGTTCAACATTCGTGTCGATGTGGAAGAAGCTTACAATAGCGAATGTGCAAACCTCACTAAGTCTTGGGAAAAGACAGTGCTTCTTTCTTCTATCGACAAGGCTTGGCAAGAACAACTTCGTGAGATGGATGAACTTCGTAAGTCAGTGCAAAATGCAAGCTACGAGCAGAAAGACCCTCTCGTAATCTATAAGCTTGAAGCATACGAGCTATGGAAGAAGATGCTTTGGGATATGAATTCTAAATCTGTGGCAACACTTCTTCGTGGCAAATTGGCTGTTCCTGATTTTGAAGAAGCAAAAGCACAAGCAGAAGCACAACGTGCACAGCAGGAAGCTAATGCCGAGGCTCAACGTGCTCAACAAAGCTATCGCAATATGCAGCAGATTCGTCGCGACTATCCTCAATCATCAACAGCGACAAATCCTTATGCAAATTATTCGACAACACGTGACAGCTATCCGGGTGAGAGCGCTCAACGTGCTGCGGCTGCAGGTCCACAACGTCCGCAACCGACTCAGCCGATTAAAGCGGCTCCAAAGGTTGGTCGCAACGATCCTTGTCCATGTGGCTCAGGCAAGAAGTACAAGAATTGCCACGGCAAAATGGAGTAATACAAGATATTCATACTCAACAGGGGATGTACCACAATCGGAACATCCCCTGTTTGATTTGGGATATTTTGATTTTAAAAATTACGTTGTTACATAACGAACAACTATTTAGACATAGCGTTAATATGTGAATGAAGAGCCACCGAGAAATTCGCGAAGCAGTGATGTCGATGGAATTTGGTCGGCAGGAATAGGCTCGAAGTAGCTGAGGAATTTCAGTAGGCGATAAGCTTCGGCATATTCCGGAACATCGTGTGGCACTTGTCGCAACACCGGCTCTGCATAGCTTTTCATAACTCCCAATTCGAATAGCAATGATGAATTGAACATTGCATCGGCATTCTCTTGGAATGGGAATATCCATTTCTCTTCACCACGACGCACCGATGGCCAGCGACGCATTGTCGATAGAGCTGAGGTCGCACGATATTTGTAGTCGCGCACGATGCGACGGAGCAGACGATTGTCGGTCGTCGGAATCCAGTTGTGATCGTCGATTGAAAGCGTTGTCAATGCCGACACATAGAGCTTAAATTTGTCTTTATCCGGAATTTGCGCTGTTAATTCGGGATTAAGACCATGGATGCCCTCGATGATGAGTACCTCATGTTCGCCAAGGCGCAACGGACGATGCTTCTCGATGCGACGACCAAGCTCAAAACTATAGGTCGGAAGGTTGATTTCTTCGCCTGATAGAAGTTTGTTCATGTCAGAGTTAAAGAGTTCAAGGTCAAGGGAGTATAGCGATTCGTAGTCGTAATCACCGGTCTCGTCACGAGGAGTATCTTCGCGATTGACAAAATAGTCGTCGAGCGAAATCATTTTAGGCACAATAAGATTGGTCATCAGTTGGATGGCAAGACGCTTGGTAGTAGTGGTCTTGCCCGATGACGATGGCCCGGCGATAAGCACAATCTTGGCTTCTCCGAGTTGGCGACGACGTGCAATTTCGTCGGAAATGCGACCGAGTTGCTTATCGTGCAAAGCTTCAGCGACGTTGATTAACGACGGCGTCATTTTGTCGGCAACAGCGCGATTTAGCTCGCCGACATTTGACACGCCGAGGATGCGATTGAAACTGAGATAGTCGGTGAATGCACCAAACATTTTCTCCTGCTTAATTGGGGATTGTGCTACTTTCGGATTGTCGTTGGAATGTCCCAAAAGCAAGAAGCCTTCTTTGTATTGTTGAAGGTCGAACGCTTTGATACATGCTGTCGAAGGAGCAAGCGGACCATAGTAGCAATCACATAAATTGTCTAACTGATAATAGACGGTGTACAGATTATGTCCTGTCTCAAGAAGTTGAACTTTGTCGTTAAGATTTTGGCGTTTGAAAATTTCAATGACGTCGGTGGTGAGTTTTTCTTTGCGTACAAAAGGGATGTCGGCATTTACAATTTCATTCATTCGGCACTTGATTTTGCTGACCAATTCATCAGTGACATTTTCGGCAATGCCATTATTCGGATTAATCAGTCGGCAATAGTGACCTTTTGAAATAGAGTGCTCGATGCGCAGATGCAAGCCTTTAGCGACGTCTTCAACGGCTTTGTATAGAATCATGCAAAGCGAACGTGTATATACACGATTGCCGGAAGCCGAAGTGCTATCGATAAATTCTATTTGTTTGGGAGAATAGACGGGGAAAGCCAAATCTTCGGTGCGATTATTGACTTTTGCGCAGATTGGGGCAAGATTGATTTTGTCGCTAATTCTCAGGAAGATTTCTTGAAGAGTTTCGCCTCCTGTGATTGCGATATATTCGTTGATGTTTTTGCAATAAATTTTAAGAGTATTGTTCATAATGGGGTAGAAATTTTTTATTGAAAATTAATATCTGCTTTGCGTTTGACTATCCAACGTCCGTTTTCAAAGATTGCAGTTCCGGCATTTTCAGTAATGATTTGTTTGCACCAATTGTCGTGATGCATATCTTCTGATTGGCATGAATTTTTCAATATTGAAATTGGTAAAGACAAGGCTAATTTGTTGGCGATAGGATTATCTATTACGCTAAATGAGCCGGTGATGCCATCGGAAGTGACAAGTTTGAAAATAGAATAGTCCTCGTTATAAACGCTGTCGGCGCGAACAAAGACGTTCTTTGAATTGGCGTATGCCAAATAAATTGTTCGTGTCGGACGTTGATTTGGAGAAATTTCCGAGATAGCATCCGATAGGCGATCGTTCATGCGAAGAATGACATTGTTGAGTCTGTCGATTTCAGCTTTAAGAGATGCAATCTCTCGGTCTTTCTCATCGAGAGTCTCTTTATAGATATGATTGTCGTCATCTTCCTCATCGGCAGAATCTATCTCATCGTTTTTATCTCTTTTGACATCTTGTTTGCCACTCTTTTGAATGCCTTTGACAGCATATACAATCAATGCTGCAATAATAACGACAAGAACAATCAGAATCAATGAATAGATGAGAGTCGGACTGTTTTTTGATTTCACAGTTTCTTCTTCTTCAATTGCAGATTCTTCTGCCGCGATTGAGTCAGACGCAAAGTCCTCTTGGACCACATCGTTTGAAGCTTCGAGGATTGCTTCTTCGGCAGCTATGGAGTCTGCCATCTTGATAGAGTCGAGCACTCGCTGAGCTTCAGATGCGGCATTGTCGGCTTCTGCAAGTGTCGCAGTCGTCTCTTGTGACTTAATGGCTTCCGCTCCGACATTCATCGCCCCGATTTTGGATTTGACGCGGACCCTTGCTCCCTTGCAGTGAGCAGGGATGCGGCTGTCGTTCCAAAAATCTGTGCCCCAATACTTTAGCAGATCATCTTTGCTCCATTGACTATAAACCTCAATCTTGGGGTATTCGATGCTCTCAAAGATTTTTATGTTCTCCTTTTCTTTGGTCTTGAGACTATTCTTAAGGTCGGACACTTTGACCGGGTCGAGTTTATCGAGATAGTCCGAGCCGTTATTCATATAGCGCAAAAATGCTTGAGCGGTGATGGTGCGAGCTTGCTCCATCTCCTCGCGTGTCACACCCCATGCCGACGATGCGACCACGACAGATACAATCAGTGACAGGAAAATTCGAAGTTTCATATCTTATAAACGTTTTACTTATTCTATTGTATTAATAACTACCAACAGACTGCCGATTCCGATAACTATCCACAGAACGACAGCCAATACCAACGGGCGCAATCCGACTTGACGCACCACCTTGAGCGACAGTCCGGCTCCGATTGCAAAAAGCACCACTGTCATCATTCGCTTCGCCAGCATCGCAATGCCTTGATAGATAGGTTGCATTGTCGATGTCAACGACTCCGGAGTGTAGGTATTGACAACCATTGCCACCACAAACAGTACGATAAACCATGGCACAGTCACCTTTGTGCGACCACTCGCTACGGAAGAATCGTTGCGATAGAGGTAGGCAGTGAAGAATGCCAAAGGAATAATCCACAAAGCACGAGTGCATTTCACCAGCGTCGCTATTTCGCAAGCCGTCGCACTATATGCCTGACCTGCACCGACCACCGACGATGTGTCATGGATAGCTATTGCTGCCCATGTGCCAAACTGTCCGTCGCTCATGCCAAGCATTCGTCCGATCGGAGGAAAGACAAATAGCGCTATGGCGTTAAGTATGAAGACCACACCAAGCGACACTGCCATCTGATTTTCATTGGCTTTCAACACACCTCCGACAGCTGCTATCGCGCTACCACCGCAAATGGCTGTGCCCGAACTGATCAGATAAGACGTCTTCTGCTCTATTCTCATTCTGCGACCAAGCCAAACACCGACGATCATCACCAGCGCAACCGAAATGATAGTAAACAGCATACCTTCTGCTCCCGACTTCAGCGATTGCACCAGATTCATGCCGAATCCCAGTCCTACGACTGAAGCCTGAAGCAACTGCTTCGACAATTTCTTGTTGAATTTCTGGCATGGAGCGCCGAAGCACAACGCAAAGATTAATCCGACAAATAAAGCCACAGGCGGGCTTATCGGCTCGCTGTCCAAACCAAATATATTCCTCAAAGGCAAAATCATCACCACCAGCAGAAGCCAATAGAGAGCCTTACCCATCATATTCCTATCGATAGATTTAGTCATAAAATCATCCCATATATAATAGTTAATGCAAAATTAGCCTACACAAGCCACAATTCCAAATCATTCGACATCTTTTATCTACTATATAGAGCAATTTTTCGCCCATTATCTATCTCTTCACCCGAATTGGTCACCGATAGCAACCATAAAAAGCATCCGAGCAGACTATTGCCTGCCCGGACGCACACATCGTCATAGACTGACGATTTATTTCTTGTCTTTCAATAGGTCGCGAATTTCAGAGAGTAGTTTCTCTTCATTGGTAGGCTCCGGAGCAGGTGCAGGAGCTGCAGGTTCTTCCTCCTTCTTTCTTTTGAGCTTCGACAACAATCGGATAGCCACAAAAATACAAAATGCAATAATTAGGAAATCGACCACATTTTGCACAAACATGCCGTAATTAACCGACACAGCTGCAGACTCAACTGTTGTGCCATCTGCGGCTAACTTTTCAGGTTGGATAATCCACTTCAAATCAGTGAAGTTCACGCCACCGGTGATAACACCGATTAAAGGCATAATCATATCGTTGACCATAGATGTCACAATTTTGCCAAAAGCGCCACCGATAATCACACCGACAGCCATGTCGATAACATTGCCTTTCATGGCAAATTCTTTGAAATCGTTAATGAATTTTCCCATTTTATATATCTGTTTTAAATAGTTAATAATTCGACTATAAAATTAATAAATTGGAAAACAATGAAAATTTTTACTAATTACGTTGTTATTAGAAAAAAAATGTCTAACTTTGCAATGTTTCCAAGATAGAAATTTAGTTTGGGCACAAAAGTAAGAAAAAAAGAATTAAACAACTAATAAATTGTAATAAAAATGACAAAAGTAGGTATTAATGGTTTTGGACGCATCGGACGTTTCGTGTTCCGTGCATCTGTTAAGAGAGAAGACATCGAAGTTGTTGCTATCAACGACCTCCTTCCTGTAGATTACATGGCATACATGCTCAAATATGACACAATGCATGGTCAATTTGATGGTGAAGTGTCTTACGACCTTGATAAGAGCCTTCTTATTGTAAATGGCAAAGAAATTCGTGTTACAGCTTGTCGCGATCCTAAAGAAATCAATTGGGCTGCTGTAGGTGCTGAATATGTTGTTGAATCAACAGGTCTTTTCCTCTCTGCTGAAAAGTCTCAAGCTCACATCGAAGCAGGTGCTAAATATGTAGTAATGTCAGCTCCTTCTAAGGACGCTACTCCTATGTTCGTATGTGGTGTGAACGAAAAAACATACGTTAAGGGTACTCAAATCGTTTCTAACGCATCTTGTACTACAAACTGCTTGGCTCCTATCGCTAAGGTTCTCAATGACAATTGGGGTATCAAAGACGGTCTTATGACTACAGTTCACTCTTCTACTGCTACTCAAAAGACTGTTGACGGTCCTTCTATGAAAGACTGGCGTGGTGGTCGCGCTGCTGCTGGCAACATCATCCCTTCTTCTACAGGTGCTGCTAA
>JAEIGA010009027.1_pt1 | contig 15084 bp, 17 predicted proteins | sample 9270691 | NCBI WGS metagenome assembly JAEIGA01 (sample SAMN17057246, study PRJNA624740) | gut metagenome | biome: biome; isolation source: fecal sample | host: Bos grunniens | place: China: Xizang | collected 2019
AACTGCCACACGATTTTCATCCGTAACCTCGAACAAATAAGGTATCGCGATGCGCAGAAATTCCTCATCATCTTCGTCTGGCATATACAAATAGTTTAGATTATCGTACTTGAATGCAAAACCTGCATCTCCTAACTCTACGGGCTCAAAACCCAATGCGTTCAACTGTTCCAGTATAATCTCTTTCTGATTCATAATATATAATTGTTTGGTTTGTTCTTTACTATATAGAGTATTCTTACATTAATTTTCTATCAGTTATCTGACAAAACCTATGCGTGGTCGTTCATTTTTTTGTCCTCGTGAGAATGATTCTTTGGTACGCTCATACTGTTTCAACTCATCATAAGTCACAGATGGTCGTGTCTCTGCAATCGTTTTCTCGAGCAGTGCCAGATTAATTTTTACCAAATGTTTGGCTTTAACACTCTCTTCAAATGAGCGCCTTGCACACTCCTTAACGATATAACTTATATCACTTGACGAATATCCCTTAGTGAGTTCCACGATGTGAGCAGTATCGATATCCTCGTGAGGGCGTTTCATAAGTTCTAACTCAAACAACTCTTTTCGGGCCTCTTCGTCAGGTAGTCCTACATATATCACTTCTTCCAGCCTTCCCTTGCGCAGAATCGCAGTGTCTATTGCATCGATACGGTTAGTTGTCGCTACAACAAAAACATTCTTCTCGGCACAATCGTTGAGTCTTGTAAGGAACTCTGCCACCTCATTCGCCTGATTGTTGTCGTTGTTAACACCTCGTTTGGGAACAAGGCTGTCAAACTCATCAAAGACCAGCAATACTCCGCAATTGTTCTTTGCAGCCAACTCCTCACTTCGGATAAAAAGGTCTGCAATCATACTCTGCGAGCCGTGAATGTAGATATTGCCCAAATCACTCGGTTTGATAAGACTGAACAACATTCCACTCTCCTCTGCCAGTTTACGAGATATGAATGTCTTACCTGTTCCAGGGGGACCCCAAAGAAGGATACCATTGGGTGGGGTGATCTGGAACAGCGTAGCCAATTCTCGATTCTGAACAATATCTACAAAATTGCGAGTAAGTTTACCTTTGAGTTGTTCCATACCTGCAACATCCTTAAAGCCATTGCCTTTTACACGCTCAATCTTAATATTTGTTTTAGGCTGAGGAGGTGCTTGTTGCTTCATAGCATCAGTAAAATAGTCTTCTGTTGTGGTCTCTTGAGGAGTTGCAGCTGACCTTGAGGGCGAAGGGGAGAAATTTTTGAAGCCACTCAGATTCTTATTACCAAGATACTTTGCTATAGCAGCTCCGAAGTCCTCAATGCTCTTATATCGTTCGGATAGCTTAGTTGCAATAGCTTTTACCACTATATTTTTTAGCACATCCGACATATCCAATGAGGGCATATTTTCACGCATAAGCTTCGCTATAGTAGCTGTAGGCATATTAGAGTCTGTATTGACATAGTCTCCCCAAGGATGTTTTCCCTGTAGGATGAATGCCAGCACAATACCCAACGAGAAGATATCAGTCCTCACATTATAATGGCCGACCAATGTCTCCGGCGCAAGAAAGAAGCTGGACAATGCGTAAGTATCGAATGCCGCCCTTCCTTTACAAGATTCGGACACGCAATTAAGCCCCACAAGATGCCATTTTGTATCACCCGAAGCGCCGACAGAAACAATGATATTGTCTGTAGAGATATTGTTACAACAGCCGCCATCCATACGCCAAGAGAGTTCCTTAACTGCTACTAACAAGTTATAGAACTGATGGAGCATCTCTCGTTCATTACGAACATTGTCCGAGTGTATGTATTCAGACAGTGTTGTGCCACCAATATATTTTGTCGTCAACCATTGCAATGAAACCTCATCGTTATTGTAGGTGCCACGCTCGATATATGAAGGGAAAGCCTCATTAGTAAGCTGTGGGATAATCTCAAACTCAGGAATCTTGCCATCAGCAAAACACTCAGGCAATTTGCTCATATCATAAACCGTAAGAACAACATCCTGCTCAAAGCCATTCTTTGCCAGATACACCTCGCGGTACGAGGTGCTCTTACCGAGCACCTGCACCGGTGTATATCCCTCAAACTTAGTGTTCAAAGCGAGTATCATAGTCGTAAAAGTATTAGCGGTTAATATTGGCCCACCAGAGGCGGATTTTTGTTGTGAAAACCTTTTTGAGCTTGCAAAAGCGGTCATCTACCCAAGCTCGCGAGCGATTTTGCAAACGCTCGGCAACATTGACAGGCTTCATATTCTCAATGTAACGGCTCTGAAAAACAAATTTATCCTCTTCGGACCAATCAAGGTCGTTGGTGAAGTTGCAGAGGAAGTCGATTACCTTGCTCTGAAAATCAGCATCGTCAGGAGTTACTCCCAACACCTCGCGAAGTGGGCTATCTGCGCTGTAAGCAGCATTGGTCTGACCGATAATGGTCAAGAAGTCTGACGAGAGCATAATTTTGCGGGGACGCCTGTCAACAAGGACATCGTCGTAATGATGCTCGGTATTTAGCAACACTGTCTTCAAGGTCTTCTCAGAAGCACGAAGAGTGAGTTTGAAAATCGCCTCATCCATACCAAAACGCTTCTGGATTGCCTCCTGGTCGAGACGGTCAACATACACAGCAAGAAGCATATCACGCATAGGGCCAATCTTGACCATATCCTCGATTACGATGCGGCAATAGTCAGGAGTCATCTTCTTGAGCACCAAGCGAGTGTTACCCGGAGTGCGGGCTCGAGAAATTTTGATATAGCCATTCTCCTCCAGGTAGGCCAATATGCAGTGCGAAGCAACAATGCCCAACCAATGGTAAAAGGTGCTACGGTAATTATAAGAGCTCAAAATCTTCCAGCTACCCTCCGAGTAGAGGTGCTCATAAAGCACGGTATTGAAGTCTGCAGGATCAACAACGACACCGTAGCTCATACGGACCTGATTGATGATGCGAGAACGAAGGCGAGCAATGCTCTTTCCGGGCACAAGGCTTGTACCATAGAGGAAACGATAAGCAAAAGCCTCGTCATTCTTTATGTTTTCAATGATGCTAACAGCATCCTTCTTGTAGTTTTTTTCGGTCAAGAGTGTTTTGACTGTCTCATAAATTGACTGCAAAGCCTCCTTGTCGCAGAAGAAGTCCACATCCTCGGCCAACTCACCATCTTCTGCATCCACATAGATGTCTTCCGCCTTCGCAAGAGCCTGCTCATCACTCATTGCGGTCGCCTTGCCAAGCACGCGAAACTCCTCAGTAATAGCAGCGATTACCTGCTTTACAAACTCCATGACCTGTTCAGCATCCAATGTGAAATGCTTATCGCTTGCAGATTCGATAACACCTGCGATTGTGTTTACAAAGTTCACAGTTCCCATAAGTTTTTATTTTAATAAATTGCATATAAAAAAGCACTTGGCTATTTCTGAGACGAAGATAGCGCAAGTGCTAGAGTTGGGAACTTACAGGTGCTGGACACCTATTTTTTTGTGCTATTTTGTAACAAATAGTCTCCGAATACTGTTTAAGGCCTTAAATTCTTCTGGAATTACAATCGATTTTGGATCTATAGTTAATGGTTTGTCTAAAGTTGTTAAATATGGCGAAGGACTCTCATTAAAATACGAACAATTCATATTAACACAGTTAGCTATAATCTTATAGCACTCTGTCAAGCGTTTACTGCCGTACTTTTCATCAGTTACCAATCGTTTATATTGTTCTTTCCCATCGCCGTCATAAATAGCAGTGTAAATGGACACGAATGCCTCCTCCTGTTTGCAAACATCAACAATAGAAGGCGTATCTGGATTGTTAATACGATTTATAAGGTTCATAATATAAATCACATGAGCAGCCGGTTCAAAGTCAAGCCACTGCCTATTGCCATTATCATCAACCAAATATGTACACCAGTCTCCATAAATTCTGCGCCCATCAATCTTGCCTCCTGAAGCTTTACCGATGAGTTCAATCTTCAAACGAGAAGTTTTAGCCTTGTTAATCACCGCATCAATGGCTTCAGCTAAGATTCTTTTATCCTTGATGCGCTTGGACAGTTCAAGTATCAACTCGTTCTTATCCACAACACTCAGACCCTGGCATATTTTCACATATTCCATTTGAACATCAGAGGTACTATTATTAGTACTCTTTGATATAGCTTCAACAGTATCAGGGAACTTATTCAAGCTATCAATCAAGTCTGCGTATTCAATTTTGGGAACGCTAATCATCTTCTCAAAGCCTTTCCCTAAGAATGTATATTCTCCAACTGTTGTGTTGTATTTCCCGCGAAATGATATCTGCCCACCGGTTGGTAACATACTGCGACTATTGTAATCAATAAGTTTCATCCATAGCTGTTTCGCATTATCCGGTGCCGTTTCAATAGAAGTCGCAAATGCTGCAAAAGAGCATTCGTCACAAACCTTTTGAGCATCCACTGTTAAAAAACTAAATGCAGCATTCAAATGCCCAATCTCATCGACCTTACCGATAAAATAACACTTATAACTTCGATCAGGAGTGTACAAGGGCATTAGCAGATTATATTCAGGCTCAGAGCTCTTCATATACTCTAATAATCTCTTATCTGATTCTAATGAGGACAAATCTGTCAGAGCCTCTATCGAATACGGTAAATGCCACAATGCTCTTACTTGACTTTGTTTGATTGATTCTTGTACTTTAAGAACCGCATCATCCCACTCGCATCTATTGTCTGTCAGAACGTATAGCGTGCCATCAAGTAACCCGTCAATAGCTTGTTCTCTACAAATAAGTTTTGCAAAGAAATGGCTGTCAAACTGTAATATGTTTAAATCTGCAATCATAAATTAAAAAACTTTTTGCAAAGATACTGATTTTTCGGCAATGACACTTTGACAGATAAGTACTTTTAATAATTACAATACTAAACACTGTGGAAACCTATAAACTCTGCAACATAGGAGCTCCTGCTAATAAACTATTTTTTCTTTATTGACGTGGGAATTAGTGACAGTTGCGGCCAAGTTCAACATCATAATTAATTGAGAATCTCGCATCATCTTTTTAAGGATTGTACGCATCTCATCCTTGGTTGCTTTCCCCTCCAAAAAGGCGGAGTACACATTCGCATTACAAATCATATTGTCCATTTTAAAATCTATAAAATTTTAGTTGATACTGATGAATCAGCTCTAGGTTTTCTTGGCGGTATGCCATAAACTCATTAAGCAGATTCTGTATACTCAATGGAATAGAATTGTCTCGCATTTCTATCGCTTTATACATCCCGTGTCGCACAAAAAGAGCCCTAAGAGATCCTTCGGGATGAGTAGGGCCTCCATTAGTAAGTATTAACCCAACCGCAAGTTTAGATTCATCCATATTCCACAATCCAGCACGACAGCCCATCAAAAAGTCTGCGGCTAATTCATGCTCCCATATTCCGTTGTTGATTCCTGGAAACTGGGTATTCTGCAAAACACGATGAGCACACTCGTGAGTCATAACGAGGCTGAAGGCGTCCTTGCTATCCACTTTCATATCCACCAATTGCTGCATATTGAAACATAGAACATCATCCTCGTAACTACCAGGATTGAAGCTTACAAACATGGTCTGTCCATTATGGACATTGGTCAGATCTTGAATCATTCGAGGCATCGGGATATGAAAGAAATCACACGCCGACTTAATCGCGTCCTCAACATCTTTTGAAGTCAAACCAAACTTATTGAAGCGTTGACTCATCTTCAGAAACTCATCCATAGAAGTATGATTGAATCGTCTATACCAATCTTGGTCGAAAATATTATCACTCATTATTGTTCTTTATAATGCGAATTGTTTTTTCTTGTCTGTATTATTACAGTCTGATATAGTATGAGTCGATATTAACGGAGGTGGATAAGTTAATAGCCAGCACACTTTTTGCTAAATACTTATATTTTGCACTTATAGCCGTCGCTTCCCACCCATTATTATTGAGGCATTTGACTAATAACAAATAAGCAATATCATGTCGCAGTATTTTATCATCATCTGGCAACGATGCGTCAAACAACTGTTTAATATGCTCAATCGTATTAACATCGTCAATTACTTTAGAGGAATCCAATAATCTCTTAAAATTAACAAAACGCATTAAGAGTTTGGAGATATCAAGTCCTATATGATTGTCTGTAAAAAAGTTAATAATTGCGTCTATCATAACTAATATATACTATCGTAAACATATAAACTAATAAGTTTCTTTATCTCTTTGTCACGAGGTATGGGACATAGATAGTTCTGGAAATTCCGTATTACCTCGTCATTTAACATAGTGTGATTTTTCATACCTTCTATAAAGCTATCACCTATACGAAATGTGTACGACATATTGATGGCCTTACCAATAGCCAATTCCTTAGAATCACCATATCCGATATGTTTCTCTATATCCTTATGCCACATAGGATATCTCGCTGTGTCAATATAGATAGAAGGGAAAAGAGCCTTATATAGCGTTGGATGATTGCGAGACCAGTCACCCACCGTTGTATAAGCTTTGTAGATAACACCTATATATTTCCATACTGGCATTTCTCTATGCATAACCTGTAGTAATGCAACTGCAACAGACACAACACTTCTTGAGACGATTGTTTTTTCTGATGAAACTGGATCTGAGCTAGCTTTTTTTATTAGAGAATACATCATAGCGCCCCAAATGACACTTAGGGCAATCGTTTGAGTATGAAGAACATCGCCGTACTCGCTGATTGTATCATTTGAGACTTTATTGTATATCTTTATTACAACTTTTGTGAAAGCAGACATACCATCAACATACGCTAAACTACTTACATCAGCAGACTTCTCCATATAGAATTTAAGTATCTCTTCATAAGTAGCACTACCACTGGATGCAAATGCAAGTATAGTGTAAACTCGTTCAACCAAATCGGTTGTTAGATTCTCCACCTCAACAGGAATCTCCGTCTTTAACTGTTCTATCGTGGCTATATTTAGCTTAGTTGATGTAGATAATGTTAACTTTGGAAGATATATGGGAGCGTCAAGAGCCAATTCGGACAAAGTAGGTCTATGTGTTGGTGTAACTGGTGTGGTGATTGTCGTAGTTGCATTATCTATAAGATCCGAAATCGTATCTGCTATATTACCAATTACTCGTTCAAAAAGAGACTTCTTTCTGAACTCTGGCTGCTTCATTTTTAATTCCATAGTAAAGAATTTTTGTATGTTTATATTTTCTAATCAATCACAACATCCTCATCATCACCATAACCACCGAGTGGAGTGCTAGGGCGATTATTGATTATTGGAGTTTCTGGAGTAACCGGGATTGTTGTGGGTTGTGGGTCCCAATAGGTGTCTCCAAAATTATCGTTATCACTTGGTATCTGAGGCATTTCAGGTGCGGTTTCAATCTGAGGTTGCTCAGAACCAAACCACTGATTGAGAATTGCATCTACCTGAGCCTCAATCTGAGGTGTAACACGAGTTTTAACTCTATTATATGCTAATGCCAATGCTGCACCATTGTCAAGGAGACCTAGTAATCCATACTTCTCTCGGCTTAGTAATTTTTTATTATCAGGTAGTAGTTGATAGCCAAGCGCCGAGATAATAATAGTCTTATCTATCATTGGAGTCTCTGGTGATTTAACCACATAGTACAACTCTAACACCAAACGAGTCGCTTCTCGGCCGGCTTTAGCTGCATAAATCTTAATATGCTGCCACAACTGCTCAGTATTGCCAAAAAGATTAGTCAGTTCATCCATATCGTCCTATCTATTAAAAGTTAATATCGTCAACTGTAATAATGCTAAGTTCGTCATTGCCAATGCTCTCCATTCTTGCCAATCGGTTTGCCTGATTCTGAACAACCTTCTCAAATAGGTTGCGAACATATCGTGCATTACCGAAGTTCTTGTCGCGTGACGCTACAGCACGCTCTATGACTCTCTGCAACTTCTCAAAAGCATCACGCTTAATCTTGTATCTCGACTTGCGCAAGTTGCGTTTGAAAATCTCAGCCAACTCTTCCGATGAGTAATCATCAAACTGAATGTAGCGGTTAAAACGAGATTGTAGGCCTGGATTAGAGTCAATAAATTCCTTTATCTCATTTGTATAACCGGCAAGAATGACAACCAGTCGGTCGCGATCATCCTCCATACGCTTGAGCAGAGTTGCAATAGCCTCGGCACCATAATCGCTTCCTTCTCCAACAAGGGAGTAAGCCTCATCAATAAATAGGACGCCATCAAGAGCCTCGTCTATCACTTTGTTAGTCTTTGGTGCAGTTTGGCCTACATATTCACCAACAAGTTTAGAACGATCCACCTCCACAAGATGTCCTTTCTTCAAAATGCCAAGTTCCCTGTAGATGCCTGCTAAAATTCGGGCCACTGTGGTCTTACCTGTTCCCGGATTGCCAGAGAACACACAATGGTATGATACCGAAGTATTGGGCAATCCTTGCTGTTTACGCATCGCTTGAATCTTGATGAGGTTGCGCAACGAATCAACATCCTGCTTTACTCGCTCAAGACCAATTAGAGAGTTGAGTTCGGTTAGGTTGTCGCATTCAGCATTGTTCACAGCAACCCCCACGATGCTATTCATAGGAGAACCAAGATACTCACTTATTAGATCCTTAGCATATAGGCAATTACACTGCGCTGCATTCCTGAGCCAGCCGATACCGTTCTGCCTATCTTGCTTAACATATTTCCCTTCACAGAGAATTTGCCCCATAAGTACCTGAGCAAACACATCTCCGTGACGAGCTCTATCAAATATTTGGTCTATCGCGTCTTTGGTCATAATTCTTCATTTATATCTAATAGAGCATTATACTTAATGAATTCTATCAGAAATATGTAATTATTTCTTTGCCAAATAGAAATCACCAGTCAATGCACTACAAGAGAACCAAGGATTTTGTTGCTTTTTGGTTATCTTATACACATATGATGAAACCCTATTAAAATAAGTCACAATATCCAGAGTCGAATCTTCAAGCAGTTTTAGAAGAGCAATCGTATAGGGACTATTTCCATTTGCATATCCATCAGAGGCTACGCTATTGGGGCTTGTTGCAAATGCTACAATTGTACCTGAAGGTGCGCCCATAACTCCAAGTCCTTCTTGCACATTACCCCTATACCATCCTCTTGTAAACGGATTTGTTCGGCATGCATCCAAAACCAAGATTTTTAGTTTGCAGCCAACATCTTCCATTTTTGATAAGACATAAGAGGCTCTATTACATCTATAGTCAATGTCTGCCGGTGAACTTAATGTTGCTCCAATAGGAATCATATAATTCTCACCATTGTATTGCATACCATGACCAGAATAGAATACAAAACCAGCATCTGCGTTACGTGCTTTCATACAGAATTGGTTAATTGCTTTATCAATCTCCTCCTTATTCCCATCCTCAACTATAATAGTTTCAAAACCGAATGAGCTTAATTTTTCTCCTAGCGCGTTTGCATCATTAATACAGTTTTTCAACTGTGCATTCCCGCCGTAATTACAATTACCAATTAACAAAGCAACTTTCTTATGTGTCACTGACGATGTGGATTGTGTAAATAGAGATTGTTCTTTTATACGAAGTTGAGTACCGATAGAGATCTCGTTTTTATCACGAAGCCCTTTAAGAAAGACTCCAACAATGTCACCATATTTAGCCTCATTGCATAACTGTCTATTTCTTTCAATTCCGCTAACAATGACATTACGAGTTACACCATTGCCTTGTACAAACTGCATAATGTCGCCAGTGCGCATATGGTCAGATAAGACTTTTCCTGTAACAACAATACCACGCCCCGTGATATCAAAAATATCATTCACTATTAGCGCTGTATCCTTATTTACTATTGAGGTTTCTGGCTTGGGTAAATTCAACTTGCCGCATAATAAACTTCCAACAGGAATTTCGGCTTTGTCTTTAATTCCTTTAAGAAGAACTCCGACAATATCACCCTCGTTAGCAACATCTAACAATTTACGAAAATACTCTATACCAGTTATCTTAACAGATTTCCTATGACCATCTGGTGTTACGATTGCCATTTCATCACCCACTTTTAAAGTTCCAGACGCGACTATACCGCAAACAACAACTTTACCCGTAATATTAAATACATCTTGGATAACTAATCCTGGATTATTTTCCGCGTCAAAAATCCACATATGTTTATCCTTGGCATCATAAGGTTCTCCAGAATATGGCATATCTATGATTACCGAATCCGTTGTATGAAAACGGTGTAAATCATTAACATATGATGTTTCACCTTTTACAAAACTATCGAAGCCACCATTCCAGCCAACAAAGCGTATTCGTTCGCCCACTCTAACCGTGCCACTACAAAGTTTACCTTGAAATTCAGAACAACTATTGTATATGCTGCGAATTTCAGAAATCCTAAACACAAAATTATCCATATCTCAACTATTAACAATCAAAGCCTAAGTCCCTACCTCTTTTACGCCACTCCTCATCATCATTTTCAAATTGGTCAAGCATCCGCTCTGTATTTGAAATAAACACATCTGTTTTGTAGAGCAGAGCAGATGTCCGAAGTCGCAGTTCTATTCGTTGCTGTACAAAGCCCAATTCACTACTTGTTGCTCCAATTGAGCGAGCAACTTTTTCTACGCAACCATTAGTAGTATCAAGCTGAACGCCACAACTATCAATCAATCTATCGAGCGGCGTTTGCCTATCTGTTAAATCATTCCTAGCCATAATATATTATACTAATAAATCTATTTTACATTAACTCTACTTTTAACACTTTCAGCCTCCGAATTCACAAGTATTATTAATTATCTCCATTGAATAGTGCAATAGGTTTTGTTCTACTATAGCGAATAGTGCCTTTAGTTCACTTTCATTTATACTTAAATGATATTTTCCTTTCCACCTACTATAATAATTGTTTAAAGATTGATTATCTCTAACCAATCCTTGACCTACAATACGATTCCTATATGGATAAAATGGACTTATAGGCAAAGAACGCATTTGGTAATACAATGATATGGGGTATACAGGATTTCCAGAAGGCACAATTATCCATCCACCTAACATGTATCCATGCTTTAGCAAAGCTAATGCTTGAATATCTGTAATTGCATTCCCATGCCACTCAAGAATTTTAGATTCTACAGATGTTGAAATCGCATCACAAAAACTTTCAAATGTATTCATAACCGTACATTATTTTATAGGCTCTTCTTCCAAACTACTAATCGTTCTTTGTCATATTGTTTGTAAATGTCCAAGATTGCACTCTCTAGATTATCAATGTGCTTGAATTTTTCAGATCGCGACAATATATCAACAATCTCGCAGAAACTAATTTTACCTGAGCTTAGAAATAATACAGCGTTTTCTAATTCTTTGTTTTTGACAAATTCTATAGATGCAACATTTCGCAGATAACATTCACCATCTGAAACGGGTTGACATGTCCTGTGAGGAACACTAATCTGCAATTCCTCATCACATAGATTTTTCAGCGAGTAAAAATCATAATGCGAAATTGCTTCAAAGTAGTTTTTATATGGCTCAATACTCTGACACTGGCTATACCAATCTGTTGCCATGGAGTATTCTTGTTCTAAATTATAGTGAAGTAGAATTACTTCATTAGATAGGTTCCGTAATAAAATGCCTCTTTTTTCCAGTACTTCTGAATCAAATATTGCCTTTAGTTGAAGAATTTTTTGCTCATTAAGCTTATCGGTTTCGATAGTTGTCACAAAACCATCTGGTCCTCGCAGTATATCTTTATCTAGTAGCCGAATTCCATATAATTCTGGATTATTTCTCATCGGCGTACCTACATAAGGAGAAAATAGAGAAGACCCGACCTCTGCGCATCCAGGGGCAACCTCAAGTAGTTTTTTTGCTAATTCAACAGTATCATTAAAAGTTTCTAAGGTTTCGAATGCACCTCCAATTATAAAATTAATATATACAGATGGGATTCCGCTTTTGAATAGAGCATCTACAACTGTAATAAGTCGTTCTACCTGCATATTCTTATTGTATGCATCCAAAACTCTCTGATTCCCAGACTCGCCGCCTAATTGAACTCTTATTAGTCCCGCCCTTTTCATTAAAGGGAGGAGGTGTAGATTCTTAATTAAAATATCAACCCTTGCCTCGCAGAACCATTTAATTTCACCATTATATTTATTAATTAGATGATTGCATATAGTTTCTGTTCTATCGGGATTAATAATAAAAGTATCATCTAAGAATGTAATGAACTTTTGATTCTGTAGGTTTGAAACCACATAATCGATTTCTTCTATTACATTCTCTACTGACCTAAGCCTTAAGTGATTTTCTTTTTTATTTCCTTCGTAACAAAATGTACATTTGCCTATACATCCTCGGCCTGTCGAAATTTGATCAAAAATAACATTCTCATCCAATGTATATTCTTTCCGTCTAGGATAAGGGTATTCATCTACATTCACAAGGTTTTGGCTCCCTGTAAAACAATATTGATTATTCTCATTAAAATAACCAATACCTTTAATCTGTTGGTAATCTAATTTTGCTTCTTTTATTTGCCTGATAATCTCAGTTACAGGGCGCTCTCCTTCACCTACGACAGCACAATTGACATGTGGAATTCGTTTTAAAGCTAACTGAGGATCTCCGGTCACTTGAGGACCGCCAATGATAACAAAAAGATCTGGATAAGCCTTTTTAACGTTTATCATTATTCGTCTAATTGTCCAAAGGTTCTCACTATCAACAGAAAAACCTATTATACGACATTTATGCTTATCTAATAAGGATAGTATATCCGATATTATAGGTTCACTAGAGGAATATTTCTTTACTTTTATATTTATATTGTTAATGTTAGCATATTCGGCAATATAATACAATCCCAATGAAGGCCCAGTGCCTCTTACATTATGATGAATGTAAGAGGTACTTATTTGAAACAAGATTGCATCCAACATATCAATATTTTATATCATCAATTGACATTGTTAATGATGCAACCTCTGCTTCACCGTAGTTGATGGGCGTATAGGCTTTATTTTTATTAAACACATTTAGATGTGAGAACTTATGCTTATTATCTTTTATCTGTTTGTCCAGTTCTCGACCTCCTTGGACCAAGGCAACACATGCCGCACATCTTGCATTCAAACATCTCTGCAACTTAGATTAAACTAGCGTCCCATTTGATCTAATATTCGATCTATTTTCCCACTTTTATTCATTCTTGACAATGCAGCTATGACATTTTCTTGCTCATTCTCCGACAGCGTACTCCATTTATCTTTAATAGAAGAAACAATGCTATATGTGTAATTATTAACGCTAGGCGCAAATACTACTATAGTTGTTATAATCTCCCATAATATTTTTAAGAAAATACTAGTTTTTTGGATACGCCTAATAGTATGATGACCTTGTTTTACTTGTTCTTCCGTGAAATTATTATTTTTCATTTCGCGGAATCTGTTTTCGAAAGTATTACTCATAATATATTATAACTGATCTTTCATTACTCTAAATATTTCCTTTAATTCTCCGAGTGATGGTATAGGGACAAATAGACGAACCAAAATCTTAGCAATTTCTATAATTGTCTTACCATTAATGTCGTAGTCTTCAAGCATTAGGTGAAATGCTTTACCGATTGCATAAGTATAATAACCATTGAAGATAACATTACCCGCCATCGCTCCCAAAGTTCCAACTCCAGGAATGAAATTAAGCAAGCAATTGAGAGCCTTACTACCACCTAAATATCCCAGTATACTTGATCCGCATGCAGTAATAATTTTTGTACATTCTTCAGGTGTAAGAGTAACATGATGAAATTTTGCTATTTCATACAGCATATTTGCCCAGATGGCTGTTATGGCAGCAGTATCCAACAAAGGAATTAATGCTCCTGTTGGACTTATCGCAACAGATGCAATCATCCTATTTGTAATGATTTCTTTTATACCATACGGTATTCCTTTAAATATATCCATAAATATAGAATTAGTTTATTAAATTATCCGCAGCTTCGTTAATTAGATTGTCAATATACGAGCACTCATTAATGTGCTCATCAAAACGAGGTTTGTATTTTTTACCTACTTCGTAAATTTTTAGTGGAGTTGTTTTATTTGCATACAACAACTTAATGGCTTGTACTCCACCATAAATAGCCAAGGCCGCCACAATGATTGCTCCAATCCCTCCTACAATAAATGCGGCAAGTGCCCCAATAAATGCAATTGGGCCAAGAATCAATAAAGCACAAATAGCCTTAAATGCTGGCCAACCTAATTCAAAAATTTTAATCATAATGGGTATTAGTTTTTCATTGGTACCACTTAGACCGAATAACTTAACTAAACTTTCATAAGCGTTATGATGACACTTATAATCAGCCTCGTTAAGCACGGCTACCATAAATTCTCCATAATCATTGTATTTACTCATATGAACTAATATTATATAATTTCTTGTGTTATTAATGTCGTATTAGTAAGAACCTTTAATGAGCGTACATTTTTTTCATCAACTATAGTAGAAAGAATTGAAGAATGTTCTTTTTCTATCAGTCCTATTGCATTGTGCATATATCCATTATTTCTAAATTCTGGTAATATTGCATAGAAAATAAATGGTTTCTCTATCAAATCATAAATTGAAATAAATCCAATACCAATATTACCCAATCGAATAATCCAAAACTTACCCAGTTCTTTGCTTTCTGCGATTTTCATATCACAGATAAATTTATCGACATCGGTTGTTAGATGGGGTAAGAATCTTCTGACATCCCGTTCTACCAAAAGTTTACTCAACCATTCTTTATCTTTTGAAGTGTAAGATGAAAGAGTTATCTTATTACTCATATCATTCCCCTTTCTGCCATTTCACAGAAAATTCTAAATTTAACTTTTTGAATTACTGTTTGATTATGGCAATATATATCCATTTCGTCTACAGATAAATCTATAGCATTAGGACAAATATCACAAAGCCTGACAATAGGACATTTTCCACAACGGGATTTTA
>JAEIGA010009028.1_pt1 | contig 15084 bp, 15 predicted proteins | sample 9270691 | NCBI WGS metagenome assembly JAEIGA01 (sample SAMN17057246, study PRJNA624740) | gut metagenome | biome: biome; isolation source: fecal sample | host: Bos grunniens | place: China: Xizang | collected 2019
CAAAGCATTTTTGCGAAGTTTGCATAATCCTTAATTGTAGAATAAAGTCCTCCCCCTGCTGATTCAATATTTGGAGCTTTTGAAGGCTCGTCTAAACCTAGCCAGTGAAGTTTTTCTGGTGATGGAATTTCACATTTTCCTGTTTCTGGATTTCTTGAATACATTTTTGCAAGACGTGGCAATTTTTCTTCTGGAACTAAAAAGTCTGTGTCATACATTTCTAAGGGTTGAAAAATCTCTTTTTTTAAGAATTCCCCATAAGTCATGCCAGAAACTACTTCAACTAAGGCTCCTAACACATCAGCGGAAAATCCGTATTTCCAAGATGTGCCAGGTTCAAATTCCAGTGGAGTTTGAGCTAAAATATTGCAGATTTCAACTGTGCCTAATTTTTTTCCAGCTGCAACATCAGAAAGCATTTGTTGTTGCAAAGCTGCCATAGTTTTTTCGCTAACTGTTTCTTCCCCAGGATAGCAAAGCCCAGATGTCATATTCTGTAAATGTTTTATTGTGATTTGATTTTTGGCAGGTTTTATTCCAGTTTCAGTTGCCACTTTCATATTTTTATAGGCAGGTAAATATTTTGAAACTGGTTCATCTACTGATATTAAACCTCGTTCCAAAAGAATCATTGTGGCAACTGAAGTAATAGGCTTTGTCATGGAATAGATTTTATAAATTGAATCGGGGTTATCACTTCCGTAGGATTTGTTAAACAGGATTTTATCACCTTGTTCAACATACATTGAACAACCCTTTAATTTATTAGTCATAATTTCGTTATTTAGTAAATTATCTAAATCCGTAAATACCATGACAAAGCTCCAAGAAAAATTAGTATTTATTCAAATATTCTTCAATTTCCCATTGGCTAATTCTTGTTTTGTAATTTAACCATTCAAGTTTTTTTGCTTCAACGTATTTTTCTAAGATGTGTTCACCTAGGGTATTGCAAATTAGTTTATCTTTTTTTAGCTCTATAAGGGCATTTTCCAAAGATGTTGGAAGCATATCAACTTTGTGTTTTTTTCGTTGGGCTTCTGTCATTTCGTAGATATTTCCATCTACAGCGGCAGGTGGAACAAGTCCACGTTTTACACCGTCTAAACCAGCGGCGATTGTAACAGCCAAAGCTAAATATGGATTTGCACTTGGGTCAGCAGAACGCAATTCTACGCGAGTTCCTTGACCGCGGGCTGCTGGAACACGAATAAGAGGGCTTCTGTTTTGTGCTGACCAAGCAATGTAAACTGGTGCTTCAAATTCTGGCACAAGGCGTTTGTATGAGTTTACAAGTGGGTTTGTAATGGCTGTCATTCCTTTGATGTGTTCCATAATTCCAGCAATAAAATTGTAGGCTGTTGAACTTAATCCGTTTTTGTCGGATTCATCACAGAATACATTTTTACCGTCTTTTGCCATGGAAATATTGATATGCATTCCGCTTCCTGCAATTCCAAAAATAGGTTTTGGCATAAAGGTTGCGTGAAGTCCGTGTTTGTGGGCGATTGTTTTTACAGCAAGTTTAAAAGTCATTACACGGTCAGCTGTTGTAAGTGCATCACCATATTTAAAATCGATTTCGTGTTGCCCCGGAGCACATTCGTGGTGGGAAGCTTCAATCTCAAATCCCATTTGCTCAAGAGTTAGCACTATATCGCGGCGAACATCTTCTCCTGGATCAACTGGTCCCATATCAAAATAACCAGCGTCGTCAAAGGTTTGGAGAGTTGGTTTCCCTTGGTCGTCATTTCTAAAAAGGAAGAACTCACATTCTGGTCCAACATTGAATGTATAGCCTAATTCCTTTGCTTCGTCTAATACGTTTTTTAAAACTTGACGTGGAGAACCTTGGAAAGGTGTGCCATCTGGCTTGTAAACATCACAAATAAGACGGGCTACAGAATTATTTTCTCGCCATGGGAATAGGGCAAAACTGTTATAATCGGGATGAAGTTTCATATCAGATTCTTCGATACGAACAAAACCTTCGATGGAAGAACCGTCAAACATACATTGGTTGTCTAGTGCTTTTTCTAATTGACTTGCTGAAATTGCAACGTTTTTAATAGAACCTAAAATATCTGTAAATTGAAGTCGAACAAAACGAACTTCTTTTTCTTTGGCAATCTTTAAAATATCAGCCTTTGTATAATTATTCATACTGTATAATAGTTTTTTTACATAGGATTTTCAAGAGTATTCAGAATTCTGTGACAGAGAATTCTGATTTTTTCTTCATCTTTTAATTTTTAGTCAAAGTTTTAAATTCTTTATATTTTTTGATGAAATCTATTTTGTTTTTTGCTTGGATTTTTTCGTACATTTTTTGTACGCTTCTTTTTATTGTACTTTCGGAAACGGACATTTCTTGGGCAATTTCACTATAATGTTTGCGTAAAATTAAAGACTCTGCAATCAAAATTTCGATGTCAGTAAAATCTGAAAAAGTTGACATAGGCTTTTTTCTTATGTTTCGAAAATTTTGTAATTTGTCTTCGTATAAAATGGACATAAGCACAAAGAGAAAGACAGTTCCAAAAATTTCTAAGGAAATGGTAAGCCCATTCTTAAATCCTGATTGATAAGCAGAAGCGACGCTTAAAATTAATAGACTTCCCAAAATAATAATTTTAATTTGTTTTTTTGTTTTGAAAAAATTTCCTTTTGCTAAAAAAACAATTCCCAAAATAAATAGAAGAAAGCCAAACAAGGCTCCGCTAAAAAAAATGTAAAAAAGTCCCCAAAAGATGCACATAAAACCAAAAACAGAAAAACAAGTTGGTTTAATTATTAAATAAATAAAAAGAAAAACCGTGAGGATTGAAGGAATGAATAAATATTCACCGATTTCAAAAAAATGAAAATAGACAATCAACAAACCAAAACACATTAAAGAAAAAATATTCAAAACTCGCCACATTGATTTATCAAAAAAATCCATAGGTTTATTCTAGTATTTATTACTAATAACTTCAAGGTTATTGGAAAAATGAATTTATCCAAAGTGAAAGATTTCTAGATTTTGGGAAATATTTAAATGACTTAAAGAATTTTGACTAAAACTTAAATTTTAAAAAAAATAAAGAATATTTATGCAAGTTATTGCGTATATTTATTAAATTATGCTAAATTAATGAAGTAAAACTAAAGTTCTGGTTCTAGGACTAGCTTTACGGCGGCTATAAAGTCGTGATTTTCTTTCTTTTGGGGGAATCCAAGTTATGAATAACGCATATATTAAAAGCGTATTAGATCAGGTAAAAGCAAAAAACGCTAATGAACCTGAATTTTTACAAGCAGTAGAAGAAGTTCTTGAAACTCTTGAACCTGTTGTTGAACAAATGCCAGAAATTGAAAAAAATGCAATTCTTGAACGCATGGTAGAACCAGAACGTGTTATTATGTTCCGTGTTCCATGGATGGATGATGAAGGAAAAATCCAAGTAAACCGCGGTTATCGTGTACAATTTAACAGTGCTATTGGACCTTACAAAGGTGGTATTCGTTTCCACCCATCTGTAAACCTAGGTATCTTAAAATTCTTAGGATTCGAACAAACATTCAAAAACTCACTAACAACACTTCCAATGGGTGGTGGTAAAGGTGGTGCAGACTTCGATCCTCACGGAAAATCAGACGCTGAAGTTATGAGATTCTGTCAATCTTTCATGACAGAACTTGCAAAACACATTGGTGCAGACACAGACGTTCCAGCTGGTGATATCGGTGTTGGTGCTCGTGAAGTTGGTTACATGTTCGGTCAATACAAAAGACTACGCAACGAATTCACAGGTGTTTTAACAGGAAAAGGTTTAACATTCGGTGGTTCTCTAATCAGAACACAAGCTACAGGTTATGGACTAATCTACTTTGCAGATAACATGCTTGCAAAAGTTGGAGACAACTTCAAAGGTAAAACTTGTGTAATCTCTGGTTCTGGAAACGTTGCTCAATATGCAGCTGAAAAACTTATCCAACTTGGTGCAAAACCAGTTACACTTTCAGACTCAAACGGATACATCTACGATCCAGATGGAATCACACAAGAAAAACTTGACTGGGTTAAAGATCTTAAAACAGTTAAACGTGGACGCATTAAAGAATACGTTGCTCAATATCCAAACGCAAAATACGTTGAAGGCAAACGTCCTTGGGAAGTTAAATGTGATTGTGCATTCCCATGTGCTACACAAAACGAACTAAACGGCGAAGAAGCAAAAATGCTTTTGGCAAACGGTGTAAAACTTGTTGCTGAAGGTGCTAACATGCCTTCTACAGCTGAAGCAGTAAGCGCATTCCTAGAAGCTAAAATTCTTTACGCTCCAGGAAAAGCTTCAAATGCTGGTGGTGTTGCTACATCTGGTCTAGAAATGAGCCAAAACTCAGAAAGACTTTCATGGTCAGCAGAAGAAGTTGATACAAAACTTAAAGGTATCATGAAAAACATCCACGATGCAGCTTACGAAGCAGCAGCAAAATTCGGAATGGAAGGAAACTACGTTGCAGGTGCAAACATTTCAGGTTTCTTGAAAGTTTGTAACGCAATGATCGCCCAAGGTGTTGTATAGTAAGGCGAGCATTGCGTAGCAATGATGCCTGTGTGCAATCGATTGGCGTAGCAAATCGGTGCACAGACGTACAATAAATTTCCAATTACGCAAAGGCTAGTGAAACTAGCCTATAGCTCAAGGTGTTGTATAACATCTAGATAATTTCCATAAAATCCCGCTTCTAATTTGAGGAAGCGGGATTTTTTTTGTGTTAAAAATTACAAAAATGTGTGCAAAATGTGATATTTGCACTTGTTTTGCACGTAATATTGCATTATATTTGATATAGGCGTTTATATATTTTATTATTTTATGAGGTACAATTATGGCAAACTTAACAATTAGAATCGACAATACTGATAAGCAAGAATTTGCAAGAATCTGTGAAAAAATTGGTCTTACTGTTTCTACTGCTTTTAATGTGTTTGTGAAAAGTGTAATTCGCGAAGAAAAAATCCCTTTTGAACTTTCAGCAAAGGATAAAGACGACTTTTATAACGAAGCAAATATTCGGCATCTTGAAGAATTAAAACGACTTGATGATGAGGGAAAATTAAAGTTTACAAAACATGATTTAATAGAGGTGTAATGAATTAAAATCTGTGGCTCTGTTCCGAAATAGTATTGGTACATGAAACTTCACAGATTATGCGATTTGCATTTTTCTAAATCTGTAAATTGAATTGAGAGTTGGGTTCTTAGGGTGTAACCCTAAGTCGTTTTCGAGGAATGGTTGGGGTTTTAGGGGAAGGAAAACCAATGACTCGAAAAAAAGGGGTGTTCCTTCCCCTAAATAGTTTACCAGCTTTTCAAAGCTGACTCCCCCAAAGTCTTGGGAAAAACTTATCAATGTAAAAATCATTACGATGATAAATAATCTTTACTAACCAACTAAAATCACTTTGTTTTGGACTTTTTTACTGGAGTGGCTAAAAATCCGAACAAACATCCCAAAAATCCACCTATCAAAGTTGCAACTGTATTGAAAACAGTTTTTTCATCAATCGAAATCATAATATTTTGAGTTAGAACAAAAATCCCAACAAAAACCAGTGACAATGGCAATTTCTTTTTTTCTATAGCAGAATATGTGGAAAGAATTATCATCATGTAGACAATTCCAGAGGCGCCACACAAAGAAACTGGCGAAAAACAAGCAACTATCACACTAGAAACAAATGACGAAATCAATATCATCACGAAAAGCAATTTTTTTCCATAGGTGATTTCAAGATTTGGGCCCAATAAAAGCACAAGTATCAACGAATAGAAAAGTTGATTCCAATTATTATGGCCAAAAACGTAAGTCACTAAACGCAAGTAATGAAGTGGATTACTAGCAGAAAAAGCTAAAGCTGTTCCTTGTTTTGTTGGACTTGTAAACAAAGACAAACTTTCAAAATCCCCAAGATTTTTCAAAAAATAATGCTGAAAAATAAATACTCCAAGACAAATCAATGAAAAAGTTAGAGAAATTGGTGCGTTGTACTCGATTCCGATTTTAGACTTTTTCTTTGAACGAGATTTTCCCTTTTGGGATTTTTGTGCACTCTGATTTTTCGCTGGGGCTTTTGCTTGAGCCGCTGTTTTATTTATTTTTTTTGTTTTTGGCGAATCGTAAAACGCAGTTTTTGCATCAACTTCTTCGTAGACTATTGTTTTATCATCCATTATGAAATCACCTTTTAAAATGCTTTTTGTAAAATTTCGTGAAAAAGCTAAATATCAAGTTGGATTTTTACAGGGCAGTGGTCAGAACCAAGAACTTCTGGAAGAATTGTGGAACTTACAACCTTTGGTAAAAATCCTTCATTTACACAAGTGTAATCAATCCGCCATCCAATGTTTTTTTCACGAGCCTTAAATCGATAAGACCACCATGTATACTGATTTGGTTCAGCGCAAAAATGTCGGAAAGTGTCTACATATCCACTTGATGTGAACTTTGTCATCCATTCACGTTCTTCTGGCAAATATCCCGGATTTTTTTCGTTGTTTTTTGGATTTGCTAAATCTATTGGTTTGTGGGCAATATTGTAATCGCCACAGAGAACGATGTTTTTTCCTTCGGCTACAAGCTTGTCGCAAAAAGCTAAAATCGCATCGCAGAAAGCTAATTTGTATGGAAGGCGAGCCCCTGCATCTTGGCTGTTTGGAAAATATGCGCTAATAACTGCCAAGTTACCAAAAATCGCAACAGTTGTACGGCCTTCGTCGTCAAATTCGGGAATGCCAAGAGTGAAAACTGCATCTGGTTCAGTTTTTGAATAAATTGCGGTTCCTGAATATCCTGCTTTTTTTGCAGATGAAAAATATGCTTTATATCCATTTGGAGATAAAAGTTCTTCTGAAAGTTGAGATGGATTTGCTTTTGTTTCTTGAATACAAACTACATCAGCTCCAGTTGATTCAAGCCAAGGTAAAAATGATTTTTTTTCGACGGCACGAATACCGTTTACATTCCATGAAATTATATTAAACATAGTTAGATTTTCGGATTTTTTTGACTAATTGCTTAGTTCAAAAAATGAAAACCCTCATTATTGCGTTATATTCTTTTTTAAAGGATTTTTTATGGATTGGAAAGTTCAAGAATTTACAAAAAATGATATAAATCTAGAAATAGAACTAAAAGAGCCAAAAGACTACAAGGTGATTTTTCTAAATGATGATTACACAACTATGGATTTTGTGGTTGCAATGTTGATTTCAGTTTTTCATAAATCAGAAGTTGAAGCTGTGGAAATTATGGAAAAAGTACATAAAACAGGTTCAAGTGTTGTTGGTATTTATTCCTATGATATTGCTCTTACAAGAGCCAAAATCGTTAAAGAAAATGCTCGAAGAAATGGATTTCCTTTGCGAGTTGAAGTTGAGGTTGCATGACACTTTCAAATAGTTTACAAAATGTTTTAGATAAAGCATTTTCTCTAGCAAAAAAATCCCATCACGAATTTTTAACACCAGAACACATTTTATTTGTTGCTCTAGATTTTGATGCTATAAAAGGCTTGTTTTTATTTTGTGGCGTTGACAGTTCCTACATTCAAGAGTTAGCAAAAGAATATTTAGACAAAAAAATCCCTATAACAGAAGATTCAGAGCCAATTCAAACCGAAGGTTTCCAAAATCTTTTAGAACGAAGCATTATGCACTGTATTTCAGCAGAAAAATCCTATGTGGAATTAACAGATGTAATTGTTAGTATGTTTGATGATAAACGTCTTCATTGTTGTTATTTTTTACAAAAAGCCAATCTTTCAAAGCTACAATTATTGGAAGTTTTAAGCTACATTCAAAATCAAGCAGAAGATATTCCAACCACAATAGAAGGGGAAAATATTGATGAAACCAATTATGGAAAATCAAAAAATCATAATTATACTGAACCTTCAGACAAAAATTCGGTTTTAGCTTTTTTTACTCAAAATATGATAGAAGAAGCCAAAAAAGGAAAATATGAAAATCTAATTGGTAGAGATGCAGAAATAAATCGCCTAATTGAAATTCTTTGCAGAAAAACAAAAAATAATCCAATTTTACTTGGAGATTCAGGAGTTGGAAAAACAGCCATAGTCCACGGACTTGCAACAAAAATCAGCAAAAAAGAAGTACCAGCCTTTCTAGAAGATTTTAAGATTTTTAGCTTAGACCTGGCAAGTTTGTTAGCTGGTGCAAAATTTCGTGGGGATTTTGAAGAGAGAATAAAACAAATAACTTTAGAATTAAACAGCCAAGAAAAAGTTGCCTTATTCATAGATGAAATCCATTGGATTGTGGGAAATGGAAACGGAGCTGGAAATGTAGATGGAAGTAATTTGCTAAAAACCCTTTTATCAAATGAAAAAATCCGAGTAATAGGAACTTCAACCTTTGAGGATTTTTCAAAAACCTTGGAAAAAGACAGTGGGCTATGTGGACGATTCCAAAAAATTGAAGTAAAGGAACCAACCTATGATGAAGCAGTGAATATTCTTATGGGAATAAAAAAATCCTTTGAAGATTTTCATAAAGTTGAATTTTCAGAAGAAGCCATAAAAACTGCTGTGGATTTATCATCAAAATATATGAATGAACGTCGGCTTCCAGATAAGGCAATTGATGTTTTAGACGAAGCTGGAGCCTTTGCCTTTATTCACCAAAATCAAGAAGAAATTCATAAAATTGATAAGGCTGATATAGAAAAAACAATTGCAAAAATTGCAAAAGTTCCCATTCAAGCTGTAAATTCTAATCAAAAAGAAAAATTGCAAAATCTTGAAAAAGAACTTAACTCAAAAATTTTTGGCCAAGAAAAAGCAATCGCAGACTTGGTAAAATCTGTAAAACGCGGAAGAGCTGGATTTTGTAAAAAAGAAAAACCAGTGAGCATATTTTTATTTGTAGGTTCCACCGGAGTTGGAAAGACGGAACTTGCAAAAACCTTAGCAACCTCGCTAGACTTGCCTCTTTTGCGTTTTGATATGAGCGAATATCAAGAAAAACACAGTATAAGTAGATTAATTGGCTCACCTCCGGGATATGTGGGATTTGAAGAAGGGGGAATTTTAACAAAATGCCTAAAGAAAAATCCCTACAGTCTTGTATTATTTGATGAAATCGAAAAAGCCCATCAAGATATTTATAACCTGCTTTTACAAGTTATGGATTACGGGATTTTAACAGACAACCAAGGTCGTCAAGCAGATTTTAGAAATGCGATTATCATATTCACAAGTAATGCAGGAAGTAAAGACGTTGATAAAAACTATATCGGCTTTGGAAAAAAATCCTATGGAAATGAAGCTTTGCTAGAAGCTGTAAAAAAAACATTTTCCCCAGAATTTAGAAATCGCCTAGACGGAATAATTCCATTTTCACGTCTTGATTTAACATTGATAAAATCCATCGTAAAAAAGGAGTTGGAAGAACTTAAAAAATCACTACAAGAAAAACAAATAGAATTTAAGTATTCTTCGTCAGTAGTGGATTATCTTGCCAAGGAAAGTTTTTCAGAAGAGTACGGGGCAAGGTTTGTAAAACGAGTTTTAGAAGAAAAAGTTTCATCATTCTTAGTAGAGGAAATTTTGTTTGGCAAACTTACAGATGGTGGAAAAGTAAATCTTTCATTCACCGAAGAAAAAGGATTAAAATTCAGAATACAAAAATCCTAAGTTGAAATAATTTTTTATGGGGCGTTTTCAAGATTGGTAGCTTTGACTTCCCTTAGCTACCGTATCAACTGGTTTTCAACCTTTCCCCCTCCTAATTTTTTCTATTCCAACTTTTTTTCTTGTCAGATACTAAAATCCCCTTGTATACTTATGTTATGAAACTTTCCGAAATAAAAAATGAGCTATTTCTTACAGCTCTTCACGAAAATTTTGATGATGTTGATGTTAAGACCGCTTACACTTCGGACTTACTAAGTGATGTTATGGGAAACGCCCCAGATGAATCTCTTATAATTACAATTCAAGCCCATAAAAACACACTAGCAGTGGCAACGCTAAAGGATAGCCCTGGAATTATTATTTGCAATAGCAGACCAATTCCAGAAGATTTCTTGGAAGCTGCAAAGGATGAAAAAGTTGCCATATTTTTGACCCACAAAAATCAATACGAAATCTCTGGACTTTTGTACGGTTTGCTTAATAAGTAAAAGTTTATGGAAAGAGAAAAAAAATCCTACAAATGTGATTTTCACATTCACTCCTGTGTTTCGCCCTGTGGAGATTTGTTTATGTCACCTCGGGTGATTGCAGAGGAACTTTCAAAACGAGATATAAAAATCGCTGCTCTTACAGATCATAATACAAGTCTTAATTGTCCCGCATTTAAACTTGCCTGTGAAAAACTAGGGATTTTTCCGCTTTTTGGTATGGAAGCTCAAAGTTTAGAAGAAGTTCATTGTTTATGTTTGTTTGAAGATTTAAAAATCGCTATGGATTTTAGTCAGGAAATTTATGAACTTTTGCCAAATATAAAAAATGTCCCAGAAAAAATGGGAGATCAGGTTTTTGTAAACGAAGAAGATGAAATTCTTGGCGAAGTGGAAAAATATTTAGTGATTTCAATTCCGTTATCAATCGATGAGATTGAAAAAAAAGTTCACGATTTAGGAGGACTTTTTATTCCAGCCCATGCAGACCGTCCTGCTTTTTCCATGTTTAGTCAATTAGGTTATATTCCAAAGGGAAACTATGATGCTATAGAAGTAACTCGGATTCCTCCAATGGTGCAAAATCCATTGACCCAAGAATTAGAACCTCTTGAAACCTATGATTATCCCTTAATTTCAGATAGTGATGCCCATTACGAAGAACATATTGGAAGACGCACTACAATTTTAGAAATTGAAGGTAACATAAATTTTGACTCAATAAGAAAAGCTTTAATTCAAAAAAAAACTTAAAAAACTTCCAAAATATCTAAAAATGTCAAAATATCAATTTTTCTTGCAAAATTCCTAATATCCGTGTATATTCTTGAATATGACTGATAATGATTTTTCAGTTCTTGCATTACTTGACTTGGACTTAAAAGGACACAATTCTCTTAATTTACGATGTTTACATGGAAGAAGAGGGCTTGTTAGAGAAATAACAATCCCTGATATTAACCGTCCTGGACTTGCTTTATCAGGCTTTTTTGAAAGTTTTGCATTTAAACGAGTTCAAGTTTTTGGTCGTGGGGAAGTTGCATATTTAAATAAACTTCTTCATGAAAAAAATACTGACTCAATTAAAGAATTTTTTAGTTATCAAATTCCTTGTTGTATTTTTACTCATAATTTGGAAATTCCAGAAGAATTTTGCAAAATGGCAGAAGAAGCCGATTGTCCTGTTTTAACAACAGATTTGGAATCAACAGAATTTTCAACCCGTCTTTTACGTTTGTTTTCCAATATTTTTGCTCCAAAAAGGTCAATTCATGCGGTTTTTGTGGAAGTTTTTGGGGTTGGAGTTCTTCTTACAGGAGACTCTGGTGTTGGAAAAAGTGAAACTGCCTTGGAATTGATTGAACGTGGTCATCGTCTTGTTGCAGATGATATGGTAGAAATATGCTGTGTTAATGGAAACACGCTTTCTGGTCGAGGTGCAAACAAACTTATAAGTCACCATATGGAAATTCGTGGACTTGGAATAATAAATGTTGAACAGCTCTATGGAATTGGAGCAATCCTTGAACAAAAAGAAGTTCAACTTGTGGTAAAACTAGAAGAGTGGAACAATCAAAAAGTTTATGATAGACTTGGGACTAGTCAAAAGAATATAGAATTATTGGGTGTGAATATCCCTCTTTTGGAAATTCCTGTAAAACCGGGAAGAAATATTCCAATCATTGTGGAAACTGCCGCAATGAATGAAAGAGCAAAATCAATGGGATATAATTCTGCAAGAGATTTTAATCAAAATGTGTTAAAATGGATAGAAGATGGTGCTGCTAAAAAAGTTTATAATAGTGGCATTGATATATACTAAAAAACGATTATTTAAAAGGAAATATAAAGGAGAACATTATGGCATCAGCTCATAAGATGGTAACAGTAAAAAACAGAGCAGGAATTCATGCTCGCCCAGCAGCATTAATTGCACAAACAGCAAATAAATTTGCTTCTGAAGTTTTAATAGAAAAAAACGATTCAACAGTAATTAACGCAAAGTCAATTATGGGTGTAATTACAATGGCAGCAGGATATAATACTGTTCTAACTGTAAAAGCTGAAGGTAGCGATGCTGAAGATGCCGTAAATGCAATTTACAATCTTTTTGAAAACAAATTCGAAGAAGAATAGAATAAAACCTAGGTAAACCCTTGTAATTTTGTATAGTATACTATAATATGTATAGTATCTATGAAAGAATTAACAGCAAGACAACAACAAGTATTACACTTTATTCAAGATTTTACAGAAGAAAATGTTTTCCCTCCTTCTGTTAGGGAAATTGCAGAGAATTTTTCTATTTCCATTAAGGCTGTTCAAGATCATATTGCGGCTTTGCGAAAAAAAGGATATTTATCACAAGCTTCAAAGCGTTCTCGTTCTTTAAAAGTATTAAAGGAAACACGTCCAGAAGTGCAAAAATCCACATTTGTAGCGGTTCCTCTTATTGGAACAATCGCTGCTGGAAAACCTTTGTTTTGTGATGAAAACTATGAAGATACTTTGCATATTTCCAAGGATATGGTAAAAGAGGGAGAACAATATTTTGCTCTTCATGTTCGTGGTGCAAGTATGAAAGATGCTGGTATTTTAGATGGCGATATTGCGATTATTAGACAGTGTAATTCAGCCCAAGATGGAGAAATTGTTGTTGCCCTAATTGATGATTCTGTTACTTTAAAAAGATTTTTCAAAGAAGCCACTCGAATTCGTTTACAACCAGAAAATCCTGATTTTAATCCAATTTTCAGTAGGGAAGTTCAAATTTTGGGTGTTCTTTCAAATATTTTAAGAACTTATTAGTTTTTCGTAGGCAAATATCATAATGATTCCAGTTTATTTGTACATTGGTCCAGAATTCGGTCAACGAAATGATGCTATAGAAAAGCATAAAATTGAGGCTGAAAAAAAATTTGGAGTTCTTGATTATCATCTCTTATATGCTCAAGATATTTCTCTTGGAGAAGTTCTCGCTCTTTTGCAAGGCGGCTCCCTTTTTGCTAGTGCAAGATTTATTGTTCTAAGAAATGCAGAACTTATAAAAAACAAAGACGACATTGAACTTTTACGTAACTGGATTGATGGAATAAAATCTCAAAATTATGATGATTCTTATTTATTTTTTGTTAGTGATGAAACTTCTGTTGATAAAAAATTAGAAAATCTTATTCCAAAAGAAAATAAACAAATCTTTTGGGAAATGTTTGAAAATCGCAAGGAACAATGGGTTGCAGATTATTTTTCAAAAAATGGCTTCAAAATTCAAGAAGATGCAATTTCTGCAATCCTTGAAATGATTGAAAATAACACAGAAGCTCTAAGAAATGAATGTTCTCGATTTTTTTTATGTTTTGAAAAAAATCATGTTATCACCGAAAATGATGTAGAACAAATTCTTGCCCACAATAGAGAAGAATCACCTTTTACACTTTTTAATTCCATAAGTGATTATACAAAACCAGCTAGTTTAAGATTGGAAAATGCTTTATCCATTTTGCAAAAAATTAGAAATTCAAAAGATTCTAATGGAATACAGTTTATTGCAGGTTTAACTTGGTGTTTTAGAAAATTAAAGTTATGGCATGAAGTAAACTATAATGGCTCTGTAAATGAATTTGAATTGAAAAAAAATGGTTTTTCTTCAAAGAAAATGCAAACCCAATATAATAATGCTAGTAGAATATGGGATATAAAACAAACAAACAAAGTTCTTGCATTATTAGCCCAAAGTGATATTCAAATTAGACAACTAGGTTCCAATGCAGAAGACAATCTTCTTGAACTGATGATTTATTCTATTATCACAAAAAAAGGGGAATCTATAGAAAAAATGGAATATGAAAACTTATAAGTTTTTTATTCTGGAATATCAATTGATGATAAAAGATTTTTTAGGGCTATAAGTTCTTCTTTTGAGAGTGTAATACCTTTACCCATCTTTTTTGTATCTGGAGACCAACTTCTAATATCATATTTTGCAGGTCTTCCGCCCCAAGAAACAAGTTTTAAATCTGTATTCCAACCGGCTTTGCTTGTTGAAATTGTTCCAAGGGTTTCTAGGATTTCAAAAGAAAAATCAGAATCTGTGAATGCCATAATTCTTCCTTATTTTGTATTTATAGTCTAATAGAATTATAAAGGGTGTTTTAAAAAAAAGCAAAAATCTTTATTATACATAGTGTAAAAAGTTGATAAATGACAAATTTTCGTGTAAAGTATATATAGTTCTCTATCGATTATTATTTTGTATTGGAGGAAATATGAAAAAAAGATATTTCTGGATTTCAATCTTGTGTATTTTATGTTTGCTTTTTGTTGCATGTAAATCTACACCAGAGGAAGAACCAGTTGCACCAGAAGTTGTTGTTCCTGTGGAACCAGCTCCAGAACCAGAAGTTGTAGAACCAACTCCTGAACCAGAGCCAGAACCTTTACCAGATTTTTCAGAAAAAAATACAGCATTAAGAAATGCTGTTTATGATGCTCGTGAAAAAGCAATCGAAGCAGGAGCTCTTGCAAATTTTCCTGAAGAATTTTTAGCAATGGATGCTTATGCAGCTTCTCTTGATGCAACTTTTGAAGCAGAAAAATCTTCAGAAGGATATTCAGCAAAGGCTCAAGGACTTTTGGATATGTACAAATGTTTTGAAAATCTTTCAAAATCTTTAGTGTTACATGAAAAAATCCAAGAATATGATTTAGCTCAATATTCATCAGAAGAAGAAAATGAAAAAGCAAATAATATTGCTGATGAATTTAGCAATATAGAATCTTTTGAAAATATTGATGGAGCATATTATTTAGCTAAATCTGAAGAAATGTTGGCTCTTTATGAAACTATTGCCACAAGAGGATTTAAAACAATAGCAAATGAAGCAAGAGCAA
>JAEIGA010009029.1_pt1 | contig 15082 bp, 10 predicted proteins | sample 9270691 | NCBI WGS metagenome assembly JAEIGA01 (sample SAMN17057246, study PRJNA624740) | gut metagenome | biome: biome; isolation source: fecal sample | host: Bos grunniens | place: China: Xizang | collected 2019
AAGGTGAAGTTACCTGCATTAGGCAAAAGCAACATCACAGCCACAGCGATAAGCGCACCTACAATGAGGTAAGGTTTGCGACGACCAAGGCGGTTCCAAGTCTTATCAGAATACTTACCTACCAATGGTTGCACGATCATACCCATCAATGGAGGGAGTACCCAGAAGAATGAAAGTTGGTGAGGATCAGCACCCAATGTGGCAAAAATACGAGAGATATTAGCACTCTGGAGTGCATAAGCAATTTGGACTCCAAAGAATCCAAAACTGAGGTTAAAAAGCTGTCCAAAGGACAAGTTGCGTTTTTCTGTCATGACTGTGAATTATGCATAATTTTTCAAAATCGGCGACAAAGGTACAACATATTTTCCACACGCGCAAGAGAAAGATATGAAAAAGTGCAATTTTTGATATGCAAACGTTTTCGAAAACAAAGAAAAAAGATGAGAAATCTCTCCATAGATGATGCTTGAAGGTATTCGAATCACTAATTTATCACTAATTAATCACTAACTAATCACTAATTAACGTCTAATTATAAGCAGCAAATTGGAAGGAAAAAGATAGCGAATAAAAGAAGAAGGGATTAGAAGAATCTGAGAGGTACGAAAAACTCTGATTTTCTAAGGGTAAAATCCAATAAGAAAAAAATGATTGATTTTTTTTCAAAAAAGATTTGCATATATCAAAAAAATCTCTTACCTTTGCAGTTGATTTGGATTTAACAATTGTAAAAACACATAGATTATGAAAACTAGAATTTTGCTTGCGCTACTGATGTTTTGCTGCGTAGTGATTGGTTGTGAACCTATCCCTAACGACAACACAAATGATGACAACACTCCAGCAGATACAGTAACAACACCGACCGACACGGTACCAGAACAGGTGGATCCTAATTTGGATAAGGCATTGCCATTGGATTCGTCGTTTGTTCGCAAAAGAGCAGGAACTGCATATGGAAAAGACTTGGCAGAGATCTCTGGTATGGTATGTAGCCGCGTAACGCCTGGTTATTTGTGGGTGCAAGGCGATGACACCTATAAGGTACGTGCTATGACGCCAGAAGGCACGTTTAGCACAACCATTCGATTGCATGACTCCTACCGCGACTGGGAAGGATTGAGCGGAGGCGTGTATAACGACACGAATTACTTGTTTGTAGGAGTATTTGGCGATAATGATTTGAAATACAAAGACAAATACTATATATATTACTTTGCAGAGCCCGAAGTGGTGGATGGCGAGGTGAAAGTGGAGAAAACAATTATTCACTTTGGTTATCCCGATGGCAAAGCACATAATGCAGAGGTGATTATGTATGACAATGTGGAGGAGAAAATCTATATCGTAGATAAATGGAACACATTTAATAGTACAGGTATGGTGTATAGTATGCCATTTAGTACTGACATGAACTTGGATACGATGCAAGTACTGATAGAGGAATGTCAGTTGGGCGGTAGCGATATGTATGTATTAGGAGCAAATAACAAAACAGGTTTATTCCAAAATCCAACAGGTGGCGATATATCTCCAGACGGAAAGTATATCATGATTAAAAATGAGGCATATATGTTGATTTGGACTCGCGAAATGGTGGATGGCAACTATGAAAGCGTTGGTAAAACGTTGGCTCGTCTTCCTAAGAAAGTGACAGCATATAAACGCGAACCACAAGGGGAAGCGATTGCATGGTTGGATAGTACAACTTGCTACACCACAAGCGACGTATATAGTGATGGAAGCGCACCAATATGGATGTATATCCGACAAACAGAAACAACTGAATAAAAAGCTGTTAGGCAAATAGAACATAAACAACACAAATAAAAATAATACAAAAAAAAGAAATAATCCTGTTCTATGACACGACATGAACAACTGATTGCAGCACTACAACACAACTTTGGTTTTGATTCGTTCAAAGGTAACCAAGAAGCGATTATAAACAACCTAATGGACGGTAATGATACCTTTGTATTGATGCCAACAGGTGGTGGTAAAAGTCTTTGCTACCAATTGCCATCATTGCTGATGGATGGCGTGGCTATCGTTATCTCGCCATTGATTGCGCTGATGAAGAACCAAGTGGACGCAATGCGTAATTTCTCGGAGGAAGATGGAGTGGCACACTTTATCAACTCGTCGCTCTCTCGTCCTGAGATTCATCAGGTGAAGACCGATGTGCTGAGTGGCAAGACCAAACTGCTGTATCTGGCTCCTGAATCGCTGAACAAGGAAGAGAATGTGGATTTCTTGAAGGGTGTAAAGATTTCGTTCTACGCTGTGGATGAGGCACATTGTATCTCGGAATGGGGACATGATTTCCGTCCAGAGTATCGCCGCATTCATCCCATCGTTGAACGCATTGGCAAAGCTCCGATCATAGCATTGACGGCTACTGCCACCCCAAAAGTGCAACACGATATTCAGAAGAACTTGGGTATGTTGCATGCACAAGTGTTTAAGTCGTCGTTTAACCGCGCTAACCTATACTATGAAGTTCGTGAGAAGACAGAAGATGTGGACAAAGACATCGTGAAGTATGTTCGAAATATGGGTGATAAGTCGGGTATTATCTATTGTTTGAGTCGCAAGACAGTAGAAGATCTGGCAGCTACGCTGAATGCGAACAACATAGCAGCACTACCCTATCACGCAGGTATGGATGCAGCCACCCGTAGCGCCAATCAAGATGCGTTCTTGATGGAAAAAGTGCAAGTGATAGTAGCAACAATCGCCTTTGGAATGGGTATCGACAAGCCCGATGTACGCTTTGTGATACACTATGATATTCCTAAATCATTGGAAGGCTATTATCAAGAGACTGGTCGTGCCGGTCGCGATGGTGGCGAAGGACAATGTATATGCTTCTACTCGACAAAAGATATCGAACGTCTGCGTAAGTTCCAACAAGGCAAACCCGTTGTAGAACAAGAAATTAGCAATCTGCTGTTGTTTGAGACACAGTCGTATGCAGAGAGTCCAATATGCCGCAGAAAACTGCTGCTGAACTATTTTGGTGAGGAATATAAACAAGAGAAATGTGGCAACTGCGACAACTGTAAGAAAGTATATCGCATGATGGATGCAACGGAATTGTTGGGATTGATGTTGGAAACCATTCATCAACTGAACGAAAAATTCCGTTCGCGTCATATCGTGGATATTATAAAAGGAAACGAGACATCGACCGCTATCTCGTATCGCCATAACGAATTGGAGAATTTTGGTTGTGGCGAAGATGAGGACGAGGCAACATTGCATGCAATCATTCGTCAAGCCTTGCTAAAGGGATATATCAAGAAAGATATCGAGTCGTATGGCGACTTAAAATTGACTCCTGACGGAAAGAAGTTTATGAAACGTCCGACGAAGTTTGAAGTGCCTATTGAGGTACACAACGAGGACGAGAGTGCCGATATGGATAATAGTATGGGTGCTTGTGCAGCAGCCGATGATGTGCTATTCTCCATCTTGAAAGATTTGCGCAAGAAACTCAGCAAGCGCATGAATGTGCCACCATTTGTAATTTTCCAAGATGGAAGTTTGGAGGCGATGGCAACAAGTTATCCAATCACTATCGAAGAATTGCAAAATATTCCTGGTGTGGGTGCTGGCAAAGCTAAACGCTATGGAGACGAGTTTATTCGACTGATTAAGAGCTATGTAGAGGAAAATGATATTATTCGTCCTGAGGATCTTCGAGTTCGTACAGTAGCGAAGAACTCTGCTCGCAAGATTGCTATTATTCAAGCTATTGACCGCCGAGTAGCATTGGACGATTTGGCCGAACGTTTGGGCATGTCAATGGAAGAAATGCTGGAAGAGATTGAAGCTATTGTTTATTCTGGTACGAAACTGAATATCAAATACTTTATCGAAGAAGTGGTGGATCCAGACGAGGAATTTGACATCTATGACTATTTCCGCCATGCAGACAATGACAATATCCGTCAAGCCATGGAGGAATTGGGCGAAGATGATTATGATGAGATAAATGTGCGATTAGTGAGAATCAAATTCCATAGTGAGTTGGGTAATTAGTTGAGTGTTGAGTGAGAAAGGGTGAGATAGATATTATCACATTGGGTTGCTCGAAAAATCTAGTGGATGCAGAGCGATTGATGCGCCAATTGGAATTGGCGGGATATCGTTGTGTACACGATTCGGCTGAGCCCAAAGGTGAAATAGCAATCATAAATACCTGCGGTTTTATCGGCGATGCAAAGGAAGAAAGCATAGAGATGATCCTGCAATTTGCGGAACGAAAGAACAAAGGTAAGTTGCGCAAGTTGTATGTAATGGGATGTCTGTCGCAACGATATAGAGAAGAGTTGCCTGTAGAGATTCCTGAAGTGGATGGTTGGTTTGGGAAGTTTGATTATCTGGGCATTGTGAAAGAAATATCCTTTGCGCAGAGCGCAAGAAATCTTAATAAATCTTTTGGCACCGACTCTGATTCTATTGCCACCGCTCCCTCAACGGTCGCAGAATCTTCAGTAAATAGTGGCAAGGATTATGAGCGGAAGTTGACGACCCCAAAACACTATGCGTATTTGAAGATTGCAGAGGGATGTAATAGGTACTGCTCGTATTGCGCTATTCCATTGATTACAGGAAAGTTTACATCACGACCAATAGACGAGATATTGGACGAAGTAAGATGGTTGGTAGGAGAAGGAGTGAAAGAGTTTAATGTGATTGCACAAGACTTATCAAGTTATGGATTAGACATATACGGAGAGCACAGATTGGCTCAACTGATCGATAACATGGCACAAATCGAAGGCGTGGAATGGATAAGACTGCATTATACATATCCTACTGATTTTCCATATGATGTCTTGCCTGTGATGGCTAAACATGCGAACGTCTGCAAATATATGGATATTGCCCTGCAACATTGCTCGGACAATATGCTGAAAAAAATGCACCGTCATATCACTCGTGAAGAACAAGACGCAGTGATAGCACGAATTAGAAAAGAAGTACCTGGAATCTGCATTAGAACCACCCTACTCGTGGGACATCCTGGAGAAACAGAAGAAGAATTTAATGAACTATGTGAATGGGTTAAAATAATGCGATTTGATCGCATGGGAGCATTTGCATATAGCGAAGAGGAAGGGACATTTGCTGCACGTCATTATAGAGATGACATACCACAAGAAGAAAAAGAACGCCGAGTAGATACATTGATGGCCTTGCAACAGTCGATTTCATCGGAGATTTTGAGTCAGATGGTAGGAACAAACCAACGAGTAGTGATTGATCGAGAGGAAAGGGAATACTACATAGGACGAACACAATATGACTCACCTGAAGTAGACTGCGAAGTGTTGATAGAAAAAGACACTTGCCCTCAGGTATTACATATAGGAGAGTTTTATAATGTAACCATTACAAAATCAGAGGATTTTGACCTCTATGCAAAAATATAGATATCATTATATGAAAACAAAAGACCTTATTCAACACATTGCCACATCTACCTCTATGACCAAAACACTCACAGAGGAGTTGTTGAACACCACAGTGGCCGTGTTGCAAAGAGAACTACTTGCGGGAAAAAGCGTGCAGTTGCATAACTTTGGAACAATCGAAATGAAACGCAAAAATGCACGCGAAGTTATTCATCCTAAGACTCAAGAACGTACTGTTGTACCAGAAAAGATGCAATTGACGTTTAAGGCGACTGCAACCATCAAAGAAAAACTCAAAAATGTATAAGATATGAGCAATGAGAAGATAACATGGGTTGAATTGCGTAAATTAGTAGCGCAAAATACAAATCTTTCGGAGCAAGAAGTAGGATTATTCCTAGACTCACTTGTTGACACTATCATTGAAGGACTAATGGTAGATAAACAAGTAAAAATCAAAGGAATAGGCACGTTCAATCTGAAGGCTATAGCACCACGCAAAAGTGTGAACATCGCCACAGGTGAGGCATTTACCATTGAAGGATATAACAAACTGACTTTCAATGCAGAAGCAACCTTGAAGGAAAGCGTTGAGAAACGTATAGATTCTCCCACAACAACCGAAGTTGTATCCGACATTTTGCAAGATCCAATACAAAAACTAGGTGAACAAGCCAACGAGATTGTGGATATCTTAGCTGATTTGGGTCAATCTCCCTTTTGCGACACACCATCTCAATCAGAAGAAAGAACACCCGCTGAAGAGATGGTGGAAGAAACTGTTCAAGAGGAAAAACATGAGATAATTCCCGATAAAATTGAAGAAAACCTAGCAGAAGAGAAACATACAGAAGAATCTGAAGAAATTCTTCCACAAGAAGATGGCAATGCAGAACCAACGATTGTTCCTACAATAATCGTGCATCCAAAATGCCTGTGCAAGTGGTGGAAATGGATAGGATGGACTATGTTATCGCTCGTTTTGTTAGGTTTTATAGGAGCGGCATGCTATCACTGCAATGATATCATCCAATGCTGGCAATACGATGTAGACTACCAATCAACGGAAATGGAAGAAACGATTGTTACCACTATCGAAGAATCAACTCCTATTTATGAAGAGGAAGAAACGATTGATGAAGCGGAAGTGATCGAGGAAACTACACCTGCAGTAGTTCCATTGGCAGAACAACCACGTAACTATACCAATTTCATCGCGACAGAGGTGGTTACATATGGCAGTAGATTGACATGGATTGCATACAAACACTACGGACATAAAGACCTGTGGGTATTTATCTACGAAGCTAATCGCAAGCAGATTGACAATCCTAACTATCTGCGCATGAAACAGGAGATACGAGTTCCTGCACTTGACGAAAGATTACTGAATCTTTCCGATCCAGAAGTACGCAAATTGGTTGATGAATTGACTAATAAGTATCTAAATCGATAATTAAATCCCGTTACGTGAACGAAGACGTTATCCATATTCACGGAGCGCGAACGCACAACCTCAAAGACATCACCATAGATATTCCACGAAATAAGTTGGTAGTTATCTCGGGTGTCAGCGGTAGCGGCAAATCATCTTTGGCCTTCGACACATTGTTTGCCGAAGGTCAACGGCGTTATGTAGAGAGTCTGAGTTCATATGCTCGACAATTCCTCGGGCGTATGCAAAAACCCGATGTGGATTTTATTGATGGTATACCACCTGCTATAGCCATTGAACAGAAAGTGACCAACCGTAACCCACGCAGTACTGTGGGTACTGTAACGGAGATTCACGAATATCTGAAATTGTTGTATGCCCGTGCAGGTAAGACTATCTCACCTGTGAGTGGAATAGAAGTAAAACGCCATAGCGTACATGATGTAGTGGAATGCCTGAGGCAACAACCGATAGGGACAAAAGTGTTTCTCTTGTCCCCTATCATGGCGGAAAACATAGATGAACAATTGGAGATTTGGAAGCAACAGGGATTCTCACGCCTCTATCGAATGAATACCAAAGGTATAGCAAACATATTGCGAATAGAATCTACGACTGAAATTGATAAGGATACATATCTGCTTGTTGACCGCATCATTGCCGATAGAGAAGATAGTACACTCAATCGATTTGCAGATTCCGTACAGACGGCATTCTTTGAAGGTAAAGGCGAATGTATGTTGGCTATACAACTGCCAGAAACAGATAACCAATATATCGAGACTTTCTCGCAACGATTTGAGGCAGATGGAATCACGTTTGTTGAACCAACCGAGCATCTCTTTGATTTCAACAATCCACTTGGGGCTTGTCCGACATGCGGTGGATATGGCAATGTCATTGGTATTGATCCTGATTTGGTAGTTCCAGATAAGACAAAGACTATTTATGAAGGAGCTATCGCATGCTGGAAAGGTGAAAAAATGGGATTGTGGAACGATGCACTCATCTATTCCGCAGATAAGTTCGATTTTCCAATCCATACCCCATTCTATGAACTTACAACCGAACAAAAGCAATTGCTATGGATTGGTAATGAATATTTTCATGGATTGAACGATTTTTTCCATGAACTAGAAAGCAAACAATACGCGAAGATTCAATACCGCGTGATGCTCAGTCGCTATCGCGGTAAGGCGATATGTCCAGACTGCCTTGGCAAACGCCTACGCAAAGAAGCGGAATATGTAATGATTGGCGGAAAATCGATCTGTGAATTGAATCAAATGCCTATTGCGGAATTAGCCACTTGGTTCGAACATTTGTCTGAAGACACCCAACTTGCTGCCTATACTATTCTTTTGACTGAGATTAAATCTCGACTCCAATTTATGGAGGATGTTGGACTGGGATACCTGACACTCAGCCGTATGTCAAACACATTATCGGGCGGTGAGGGACAACGAATCAATTTGGCTAAATCATTAGGTAGCAGCTTAGTAGGATCACTTTATGTATTGGATGAACCAAGTATAGGACTACATCCTCGTGACACACAACGCCTTATACATGTACTGAAACAATTACGAGATTTGGGCAATACTATTGTGGTAGTAGAGCACGATGATGAAATACAAAAAGCTGCTGATTATACCATCGAGATTGGTCCAAAAGCTGGTCGACATGGTGGAGAAGTAGTATATGCTGGAGCACCCAAGATTGAAAAATTTACCTATTCCATTCCTCCATATCGTCGTCAATGGAATAATTACATCGAGGTCATCGGAGCAACTGAGAACAACCTTAAAAATATCAATGTTCGCTTCCCACTCAATGTAATGACTGTTGTAACAGGCGTCAGCGGCAGCGGTAAGTCATCGCTGATAACCAAAGTTTTATACCCAGCGCTCAAGAAGCATTATGGCGGTATTGCTGAACGCACAGGCGATTTCGGCAGTCTGCGTGGTAGTTTGCAACTCATTCATAATGTGGAGTTTGTAGACCAAAACCCTCTGACAAAATCCTCACGTTCGAACCCTGTTACATATCTTAAAGCATACGACGAGATACGCAAATTGTATGCGGATCAACAACTCAGCAAACAGATGGGTTTTACCCCTGCTTTCTTCTCATTCAACACCCCAGGCGGACGTTGCGAAGCATGCCAAGGTGAAGGTAAAGTGACCATTGAGATGCAGTTTATGGCAGACATTGTTCTGGAGTGTGAACATTGCAAAGGCAAACGCTTTAAACAAGATGTATTGGAAGTGCTTTACCGCGGAAAGAGCATATACGATGTGCTAGAGATGACTGTCAATCAAGCCATTGAGTTCTTCTCAGAAGATTCAGCATGCAAAAAGATTGTCAATCGCCTGCGCCCTTTACAAGATGTGGGTATAGGATATGTTAAACTTGGGCAAGCTGGTAGCACATTATCGGGTGGTGAGAGTCAGCGCGTGAAGTTGGCATCATTCTTAGCACAAGAGAATGCCACACCAACACTCTTTATATTCGATGAACCTACAACGGGCCTGCACCATCATGATGTAACTGTGCTATTGAACGCTCTTAACGCATTGATTAGTAGAGGACATTCGGTATTAATCATCGAGCATAATCCTTCTGTTATTCTATCTGCAGACCATATCATAGACCTAGGCAAAGAAGGCGGTGATGAGGGAGGACGAATCGTTGCAGAAGGTACACCAGAAGAAATCATGCAATGTGCTGACAGTTATACAGGCAAAGCATTGCTAGATATTAAAGATAGTTTCATATATTAAAGATAGTTTCATATATCAAACATCTGACTTTTAATAACCTATGATTTCAGTTGAACATCTCAGCATAGAATACTCCTCACGCCCGATATTGGATGATATCACATTTTTGATCAATCCACGCGATCGCGTGGCATTGGTTGGCAAGAATGGAGCTGGCAAAACGACCCTTCTCCGTTTGCTAGCTGGTGTAGAGACACCCACTTCGGGTCGCATCAGCAAGATGGGCGATCTAACTATTGGCTATTTGCCCCAGGTAATGATGCACGTGGATGGCAAAACGCTACGCGAAGATGTGATGTCGGTACTAGGAAATAAGGAAAGAGGCGACGAGGCTATGGGGCAAGCAGGTGAAGAGGCAAGATTCATTGCAGAGATGGATCGTACAATCATCGGTCTTGGCTTCGAGCGCAAGGATTTTGACCGTCCATGCTCAGAGTTCTCCGGCGGATGGCGCATGCGTATCGAATTAGCTAAGATTCTGCTGCAGCACCCTGATCTATTGCTACTTGACGAGCCCACTAACCACCTAGATATCGAGTCTATTCAATGGCTAGAAGACTTCCTGAAAAACAATAGTAGTGCATTAGTCTTGGTAAGCCACGACCGCGCATTCCTTGATAATGTTACTACCCGAACTATAGAAATTACCCTAGGTCGTATTTACGACTACAATGCACCCTATTCGCAATTTAAGATTCTTCGTCAAGAACGCCACGAACAACAAGTGCGCGCTTATATGAATCAACAAAAGATGATTCAAGAAACCGAGGAGTTTATCGAACGTTTCCGCTACAAAGCCACCAAAGCCGTACAAGTACAGTCGCGTATCAAGCAACTAGAGAAACTAGAGCGCTTAGAGGTAGATATAGAAGATAACTCACGACTTAGTCTGCGTTTTCCACCTGCTCCACGCAGCGGCGATTATCCGGTAATAGTGGAAGATCTGCGCAAAGATTTTGGTGAACATACCGTCTTTCAGAATGCCACTTTTACTATTCGTCGCGGGGAAAAAGTGGCTTTCGTTGGCAAGAATGGCGAAGGCAAGACGACACTAGTACGCTGTATCATGGGGCAACTCGATTATATGGGTATGCTGAAGATCGGACACAATGTCAAGATTGGATATTTTGCTCAGAACCAAGCAGCCTTACTCGATGGTGAACTGACGGTTTTCCAAACGATTGACAATGTAGCAGTGGGCGATATTCGCACACAGATTCGCAATATATTGGGGGCTTTCATGTTCGGTGGAGAAGCCTCGGAGAAGAAGGTCAAAGTGCTTTCAGGTGGCGAGCGTAGCCGTTTGGCCATGATTCGCTTGCTGTTGGAGCCATGTAACCTGCTTATTCTCGACGAGCCTACCAACCACCTAGATATGCAGTCAAAAGACGTACTAAAAACTGCCTTAAAGGAGTTTAACGGCACAGTCATCTGTGTAAGCCACGACCGTGACTTCCTAGATGGCTTAGTGGATAAGGTGTATGAGTTTGGTGGTGGAAAAGTCCGTGAACACTTAGGCGGTATATACGATTTCCTCCGCAGCAAAAGGATTGACTCGTTGCAGGAATTAGAGCGTAAGAGCCCAGAGACAAAAGAGGAGGCAAAAGGCGATGTTACCTCTGCGAAACAGGACTATGCAGCACAAAAAGCCGCTGCAGCAGCCCGACGTAAGAAAGAAAAGCAGATTGCTGAGGTAGAAGCCGCTATTGCCAAACTCGAACAAGAGCAACAGGAGATAGAAACCCTATTGACCGACATAGCCCAGCAAAACCCTGAGAACTTCCAACGTTACGAACATATCAAGCATGAGATGGAGCAACGCCTCTACGAATGGGAGATACTGAACGAAGAAGAATAGATGATCGATATCATTGAATATATCATCACCTTCTTGCTTTATGGCAACGACCAGGCCATCAAGCAGGTGGGATATACCGCTGACGAAAGCCGGTGGGACACGTATCGCGTGGTGATCATACCTAATGGCAAGTTAGGTAGAGAAATTGTGATGCCCGATTTGGAGGAACTGAAAATAGAAAAAATAGAGTCGGAGAACGAGGAGCAAACAAAGTGGATTATAAGAAATGATATTATCTACAACACCTTCTTTTTCATCTCTCGTGCAGAGGAAGTGATTAATACTCAGCGTGATGAACATGGACGTTTTGCTGCCAAGTATTCGATATTGAGCAAAAACAATCGTTTGATGATACCTTTGGTGGACGAATATGCGCGTATGCTGATGAAGTTGCTCGATTTGCCTTTACCTACGCCATCGTTTAGCAAGATATATTTGACCCATGACGTGGATTCTATTGCCCAATATCGTCATCTGCGCGGAGCTGTAGGTGGTATTATACGGGGCCAATGGCGCAAAGTATTGAATTCGCTGAAAGATATTTACAACGACCCTGCATTCACTTTCTCATGGCTCATCTCGCAAGACAAGAAAGTAAATGGAGCAGAATGCATCTATTTTATCAAAGTCACCAACGGGAATGGGTACGACTATCCGCAATACAATCTCAGCGGAAAAGATTTTTGTATTGCTAAGCAACTCATTATCAGTAGCGGTGCAAAGATTGGATTGCACTCCAGTTATTATGGCAACGATAAGGAGATAAGGAGACTAGGCGATAAGGAGAGAGAATTACATCGCAGCCATTATTTGCGTTGTTCGATTGATCGTATGCAAGCATTGGCGGATATGGGGGTGACGGATGATTTTACGATGATGTTCCCAGACCAAGTGGGTTTCCGTTTGCAAACCACACGGCCTGTGCGTTGGATCAATCCCAAAACGATGGTACTGACAGACCTAGTCTTGCATCCGCTAACGGTCATGGATTGTACGCTGAGTAATAGCAACTATATGAACCTCAGCGAAGATGAGGCCTATTTTGAGTGCCAACGATTGTTTGAAAAAGTGCATCAGAATGCCGGTGAAATCGTGCTTTTGTGGCATAATACCAACCCTACTGGCAATTCGTACCATCGTAGTATATATCCAAAACTACTAGAACTATTCAATTAAGATAATGATGAAGCAGCTGAATATTCTCATAGTAGCCGACCCTTTTGGCAAACCCTCATTCGCTCCGAGGTTGCGCTATCTGTGCAACTACCTTGCAGAAAAAGGCCATCAGATTGCGGTCTACACCGAGCAATTTCAGCCATACGATTTCCCACATACCTATCCTATTATAGAGAAACCTAAAGCCTATCACAATACCTGGCAATGGGCTTGGCAATCGCTTTGGTCTCTATTAACTGATTGGCGCAATCGTCGTTTCTCCCTATGGCTACAACAGCAGGTGGCTAGTCAGACTTTCGATTTGGTTTTCTGCACTACTTTTTCTACTTTCCCATTGCGCGCAGCACTAGAGATTGCCCTAAGAAAGCAGATTCCGCTCATTGCAGATATCCGCGATTTAGACGAGCAAGTGCCCGGTGCTCAATACCAAAGTCACCGTCAATGGTGGGCCAAACCATTTAGCCGTTGGTACAAACTAGTGAATATCCGCCGTCGCAACCGCGTGTTGCGAATGGCAGATGCCGTAACGACTATCTCGCCATGGCATGTGGATTTTATCCAGCAGTTTAATCAGAACGTCCATCTCATCTACAACGGATATGATCCTGCGCAATTCTACACAGAAGATATACCTTCTGATACCTTCCGTATCGCATATATCGGCAAGATCTATGCCTTTCAGCGTACAGCGCTGTTGGAGCAAGCCATTCGAGAGTTGAATATACCCAATATAGAATTCAACCTGCATACACCTACCCATCGCCCCATTCCTCTCAATCAAGTAGGAGACGAGTTGCGAAGAAGTAGTATGGCCTTAGTGCTGACCAACCCTAATGCCAAAGGTATGATGACTACAAAGTTTTTCGAAGCTTTAGGTTGCGAGAAACCAGTGCTTTGCATTCCTTCAGACAATGGTCTTTTGGCCGCAACCATTCGGGATACCCACGCGGGATTAGCTTCGTCCGATATTCAGGAAATAAAAGCATTTATACTTGAAAAATACCACGAGTGGCAGCAAAATGGCTTCACTCGCCAAGCAGTAATTAACAAAGAACAATTCTCACGTCAGCAACAAGCGGAGCAATTTGAACAACTATTCATGCAATGCATCCAACGATAAGCGTCATAGTGCCCATATACAATGCCGAAGTTTATTTGGCAAGGTGTATCGAATCATTGATACACCAAAGTTATCGTGCTTTGCAGATTATCCTTGTCAATGATGGTTCTACCGATCGTAGCCAAGCGATTGCCGAGCAATATGCCGCACAAGATAATCGTATTCAGTTGTATGCACAAACCAATCAAGGGCAATCTGCTGCGCGCAACAACGGATTGCAACATGCTACTGGCGAATGGATTTCTTTTGTGGATGCTGACGACTATCTAGATACCGATTTCTACGCACAACTCATTCCTAATGGTTCTGCACAAGATATTATTCATTTTGGTTTCCGCCGAGTTTCTACTGATGGTCAGGTACTATTCAAAGGCATACCTAAACATCATTATCAATACACTACTCCCTGGTCGCGTCTATTCCGCCGTCAATGGCTACTGGACAACGTTATCACCTTCCCTGAAGGCATGTACTACGAAGATGTCATTTTTACCACAGATGTTTGGTTGCGCCAACCACGTCAAGTTATCGTTCCATACATTGGTTATAACTACCTGCTCAGCAGCACTTCCACTACTGCTACAACGCACAAAATAGACCAAAAACGCTTGTTTCACCTCCTTCGTGCAAGATTTTATCGCGCTCCATTCCGCCATAAATGGCTGATAATATATACCATCATCCGATTAATATTTCATTTCAAACGATATGACTAACTCCGAACTCCTTCAACTACTCCGCTCAGAGGTTATTCCTGCTATTGGTTGTACTGAGCCAATTGCAGTGGCATTGTGTGTAGCTCGCGCCAAAGAACTATTGGGCTGCGAACCCGATGCTATAACGGTTTACCTTTCGAAGAATGTCTATAAGAACGCACTCGCTGTGGGTATTCCTAATACGGGTATGACGGGCTTACCTATTGCCATTGCCTTGGGTGCCACTGTCGGTAAATCAGCGTATATGCTGGAAGTCCTACGTGATGCTACGCCCGAAGCAGTAGCATATGCGAAAGAATATATGTTGCGCGTACCCGCACAGATTCATATCAATTATGAAGCGCCAAGCATTCTATATATCCATGCGGAAGTGCGAAAAGGTGACAAGATGGCGCAAGCCACTATTGTAGATGAGCATACGAATTTTGTGGAAAGTGAAAACGGAAAACTGAAAGGTGAAAGATTAGAGGCGAGAGGCGATGGATTAGAGGAGAAAGGCGAAGCTTTATCACTCCATCGCGTATACGAGTTTGCGGCTAGCGTAGATTCCACAGAATTGACCTTC
>JAEIGA010009030.1_pt1 | contig 15082 bp, 7 predicted proteins | sample 9270691 | NCBI WGS metagenome assembly JAEIGA01 (sample SAMN17057246, study PRJNA624740) | gut metagenome | biome: biome; isolation source: fecal sample | host: Bos grunniens | place: China: Xizang | collected 2019
AAATTGACGGGCTCTCTACCATGAAGATGGGCAACGTCAAGCAGGACGTGCTCAACCGCAGCGGCGACGATCTGCGCATTGATTGGGGTTACTTCTATCTGTCCGTCGCCGACGGAGAGGTGGCATACACCGCCCGTGAGGCAAGTGATGACGGCATGGCATACCTCTGCGCCGAGGCAAGCGTTGAGGAGAGCGCGTTGTTTACCTTCGCTTATGATGATATTGAGAGCATTCAGTATTTCGGTACTAACCTTAAGGCATACTGGAAGTCGGTCACGCCCACCATCGAGGCGGCCATTGCCGAAGCGCATGCCGACTATCTGCCCTTGATGGAAAAGTGCAAGATCTTTTCCGACACGCTGTTTGCCGATGCGGTTCGTGCAGGCGGTGAGAAGTACGCCGAGCTGCTGCTTTTGGCGCTGCGTCAGAGCATTGGCGCGCACAAGCTGGTGCTGGACGAGAACGACGAAATTCTGTTCATCTCCAAGGAGAACTTCTCCAACGGCTGCGCTGCCACGGTGGACGTCAGCTATCCCTCCATTCCGCTGTATCTTTTGTACAATCCCGAACTGGTGCAGGGTATGATGCGCCCCGTTTACCGCTTTGCACGCAGCGAGGCGTGGAAGTTTGACTTCGCGCCCCACGACGCCGGCCAGTATCCGCTGGTCAACGGTCAGGTCTACTGGCTTGACAGAAAGACGGGCGAGCTGGTACGCAATGGACAGATGCCCGTCGAGGAGTGCGGCAACATGCTGATGATGGAGGCTGCCGCTGCCGTCGCGCTTGGCAATGCCGATTTTGCCAAGCAGAACCTCGATCTTTTGGAGCAGTGGGTCAAGTATCTGATCGACAACGGTGACGATCCTGCGCATCAGCTGTGCACCGACGACTTTGCCGGCCACCTCTCTCACAACTGCAATCTGACCCTCAAGGCAATCATGGGTATCGCGGCGCTGGGTATTCTCTACCGTCTGATGGGCGACGAGGCTGCGTACGATAAGTACGTCGCGCTGGCTCGCGAGAAGGCACTCAGCTTTATCGACCGCGCGCGCAACGCTGACGGCTCCTACCGCCTGGCGTTCGACCGTCCCGGCACGTTCAGCCTCAAGTACAATCTGATCTGGGATAAGATCTTCGGCACCGAGATCATGCCTGCCTACGTCAGCGAGGCTGAGGTGCAGAACTACATCCGCAAGACCAATGCCTACGGCGTGCCGCTGGACAGCCGCCGCACCTACACCAAGACCGACTGGATCGTCTGGGCTGCTGCGCTCGGTGCCAACCGCGACGATTTCGAAGCGCTGATCGCGCCTGTTTGGTACGCTTATCATTGCTCTCCCTCCCGCGTGCCGCTGTCTGACTGGTTTGATACCGTCACCTCGACCCAGTGCGGCTTCCAGTGCCGTACCGTCGTCGGCGGCTTCTTCATGCAGCTGCTGGCGTATAAGGGATATCTGAAGATTTGAAAATCGCTATAAACACCAAGCCCTCCGCGTTGAATCTCGGAGGGCTTGTCATAAGGGGAAGACATTATGGAATATCTTGTAACGGACTTTGGTGCTGTCGGTGACGGCGTTACTATAAACACCGGTGCTATCAATGCAGCGGTCAGGGCGTGCTCGGCGGCGGGGGGCGGCGAGGTTCGCTTTCCGGTTGGCTGCTTTGTCAGCGGCACGATTGAGCTTTTGGATGGCGTGACGCTGCAGCTTGACCGAGGTGCGGTGCTCAAAGCCTCCGGAAATCTTGCCGATTTTGAAAAGCTTCCGCTGCCCGACTGTGACGTGGGCGTGCGCATCGGCTTTATTTATGCCATCGGCAAGCGCGACGTAGGACTTGCCGGCAGAGGCACGATCGATCTCAATCACACCGCCTTTTTCAAGGATGAAAAACGACTTGCGATTGACCGTGAGCTGACCGAGCGCGAGCGCGCGGAGGCGACGCTGGCGATCCCACCCAGGCTCACACAGCCAATCTGTATTCATGACTGTGTGAACGTGGATCTGCGCGATCTGACCATTGTGAATTCACCCAGCTGGACGATCTCCATGGTAGGCTGCGAGCACGTAACGGCAGATCGGGTGACCATCGACAACTCGCTTTTGGTGCCCAACTGCGACGGCATCGGATTTTCCTCGTCGCGTGACGTGGTTGTGTCCAACTGCCATATTTCCTGCGCGGACGACTGCCTGACCTTCTGCGGAACCAAGCAATGCGTGGTCTCCAACTGCGTGCTGCGCACCCGTTCCAGTGCCATCCGCATCGGCTATATCGAGGATACCACCGAAAATCTGGCCATCAGTAACATTGTGATTCACGACAGCAATCGCGGCATCATGATCCAAGGCAGCCGAAACGCCAAGATTCACAACGTGGTCATTCAGAACGTTATCATGCACAACCGCGTCTTTGCCGGCGCATGGTGGGGCAGCGGAGAGCCGCTTACCATCGTGTCGCGCAGCGAGAACGGTGGCATTTCCAACGTCATCATGACCAACGTGCGCGCGGAATCGGCAAGAGGTATCGCGATGCGCGGCCTTCCTTCGGGTAACGTGCGTGACATTCTGCTGCGCGATTGGCAGCTGACCATCACCGCCGAGGGCGAGTACAGCGAGCAGCGCCGCCTGGACTTCCGCGACGAAGAGGAAGTCCTGCTCCCCGTGGGAACCATGCCCTGGTGCTTTGCCGAGAATATCCGCAATCTGAAAATGGAGGGCATGGAGGTATCCAAGTCGGGCGATGCGGCCGGGCTGGATATTACGGCGGTGATTAAGTAAATCAATCATTTCCTATCACACAAGCCAAAATCCCGCAAGCTCATTTCGAACTTGCGGGATTTTTGTATCTATAAATATTGAAACATTCCGAAGCCTCGTTCATTTTTGGGGCTTATCCGACAGATCGATGGGATAAAACAACGTTAAAAATGCCACGCTCAAGATATATGAAGCAATCAGAACCGCAATTTGCCAGTCGTAGAGCATTCCCTGCTCCACCAATAAAACCGCCATCGCCAAGCAGCCAACACCACCGACGACCCAATTCCATCCCAAGCCAACCACCTTGATCGTTTGATTGCAGTGCGGACAAGGCTCATCATTCCATATATATCCATGAGTCCATAGCTTGCGTCCAAAAGCAATTTTCTTGTGGCAATTTGGACATTCCAAATTTTTAGCAATTTTCTGTTTGATTTTCTGCATATAACGTGGTATTCTGCTCATGACATGCTCCTTGATTGCTTAATATTCCAAAAATATCTGCCGAATGCTTGCAATCTCCTCCGAAGTCACGCCGATGGACAAGAGATACCCCTCGACCTTCTCGCGCAAGGTCGCGCCGGGCAGCTGATCGACCGCCGCTATAAATTCGTCAATATAGTTGCCAAGCTCTCCGTGCGCCAGTATAGACATTTGGTAATCCATAAGCAGGCTGTCGGCGTCCACGCCGAGCAGCGCACCCAAAAGATAGCAAACCGTACCGGTTCGATCCACACCGTGCGTGCAGTGCAGATACGCGGGATAAATGCTCGGATCAGCTAAATCAGAAAAAATCTGACGGATTTTTTCGCCGTTTTCTGCACCGTTAAAAATGTTTGCGTACATCGGTGCGGAATAGTAGACGTGCTTGACACTCTGCCCCAGCGCATCCGTACCGTACTTATTGTCGGTCGGTTGGCGCAGATCCAAATCGGTCTTGATACCAAGCTGCGTCAGCATGGTATGCACGCCCTGCGCCGTGATGGCATAATCCGAACGTACCGCGCCGTCCAGTTCCCTGCCGCGATACAGAAGGCCCTCTTTAACCGTCAGGCCGTCCGTAGTGATCCATCCGCCGACGTCACGGATGTTGCGCACACCGTCGACCATGATCAAGCGCGGACCTGCCGCCGTGTGGAAGCTACCTCCCACGTTCGCCGTGCTGCCGTTGGTGAATAACAGCTCAATGCGGTAATAATACTGCGTATCCGTCTTCAGATTGTAAATATCGACCTCGGTCACGCCTGCGTTGGTCTGCACCACATAAGGATTGCTGAATTCAGCATTGTCCGCAACGACAAATTTTGCAGTTTTGACATAATGACCGTCGGCAATCTCGGTAATTTTATAAGACAAGTTTACCGGCAGCGATGTATCCAATCGCATTTGCGCACCGGCTTGCTTGTAATAGCTCTCATGAGATATGCTCTCATCCAGATTCATAAAGGTACGCACCGCAGGAGAAACGATGTCAACGTCACCCGAAAACAACGGCATGTTGATCTGCACATTGCCGTTTGCTACCGCGTTTTCGCCCGTCTGTCCAGACGAATCCTCGGTATCGGAAGGCGTCTGCTGCTCGCCGGGACGTTCCGTCACCGGCTCTTCACGGCGATCCATATGCCCCCCAAGGAGCACAAGGCAGATCAAAAATGCAAAGGTCATTGCGGTATAGATCAAATAATGCTTGTTGCGGCGCAAAAACGAAGCCATCTTTTCCTTGCGATTGCTATGCGCCGTCTTTTTTCTGCGTCTCTTATGCGATGAGTGATGATGGTGATGGTGCCCGTGATCCCCATGTGAATGATGCGAATGGTGATGCGAATGATGCTCGCTGTGGGCGTGAGGATGCTCTTCTGAAGAGATCTTCTCCGCCGCGCCATGCTCATCAACGGATGTCTCGGCACTCGCGATATCGGTCGCATCTGCTTGATCTATTTTGATATTCATTTGGGACATTTGGTTTTTCTCCATTCATAGAAATAAATTTATGTCGAACTGATCACTCAGCTTTAGCGTTTCTGTACTTAATCACAATACTTGAAATATTATAACTTTCCCATATCATTCCTCAAATAATTTATACCTTTTCATTCATGCGCTTTCTCGCGATCAAGCTTTTGACAGTTCTGCGATATAGACCCACCGAAAAAAGCAAGGATACCAGTCCCGCCAGAGCAACCGTCACAAATCCGGCAGCAATCCATCGCCAATAATTATACAGCAGTACATGCGATACCAGCCGCATACCACCTAAAGAAACGATTAACAAGACTGCGACAGTCGCGCAGAATTTCAGCAAAACCTTTTCTGCTTTGAAATGCAATACATTTTTCGCCGAAAAAGCCATATAATACACACTTTTGAAAATTACAGAGCACAACGTACCGATTGCAATTCCCACCAGCGGATTCCAGAAGACCAAAGCCATAGAAACCACAATGTTGATTGCAGTTTCACCATACGCACCAATGCGACTTTCCTTGAGTTTATTTGCCGCAATAGTCAAATTGAAGCACGGCCAGGTCAGGCAGTTCATCGCCTCCGCAACGACCATCAACAGAGCAAATATCGGCTGCACGTAATCAGCGTCGGTCGTCCCTTCGGTGTACAGCTTGACAAAGGGCACGATCAGAATTGCAGCTGTGCCAAAGACCGCAATGACGAGAATCGTCAAAATCAGCTTATATTTTTCGTACGTTGCTTTAAGCTCCTCATGTTCGCCTTTGGCGATCATATCGCCAAAGACCGCCTCCATACCACCGGTAAAGGAGGTCACGATGCTTCTTAAGCTGAACGTGATCAAATGATAAACAGAGTACACCGCAACGTATTTCAAATCCGCACATATCGTCAAAATCAGCACATCCGTGCTGTTCTGCACCACGTACGCCACGTGCTGCGCGATACCCGTTGCTTTATTCTTCAAAACCGCGCGCGCCTTGGATTTTTTGATCTCGTAGTGTCCCTTGACGTACAACATAAAGATCAACGGCTTCAAGATAAATACTGCGCTGCTTGCCAGCTTGACCCAAAGCAGGTCCGCCCCCCAATTTACCAAAATGGCAAGGGCTACTACGTTGAGAAGATTTGATAAAATATAAACCGCGTTGACAACGTATTGCCGCTGATCGGCATTGAGCAGCGTCACGTTGGATATGCCCCACATGTACTCGGCAAACTTGCTCACAGCAATCACAAGCACCAATGCAAACACATAGGTTCGGTCAAACACCGTTACCTTGGCAATATCATAATAAAACGCAGCCAATATCAGCGTGTATCCGACAAACGCCGCGCCGACAATCGCAAAAAAGCGCTTGACCGCCAGGTAGATGCGACTGATCTCCTCTTTATCGCCCGCGGCCAGCGGTCCGTACAGCGCGCCTCTTGCCACACGACCGATTCCACCCTCAAACAGCGCAATATACGCCAAAAACTGTGCAATAGAGGTGGTGGCGCCGTATGCTTCCGAGCCAAAGTAGTCGATCATGATCCACGGGATAACGATGCCCACGCCGGTCGATACCAGCTGATTCATCAGAGTCGACAGCGCATTGATGCGCGCTCTTCGCATTCTTTTATCCATGGATATCGTCCTCACGTAACGCATTGCGTAAATAATCTATTGACCTCTCTCGCATGTCGAGCATGTTCTTCTTTGCCGTCTCAAAGTTCGCTTGCGAAGGAACAATCTCCTGCTCAAAAGGAATCACTCTGTCCTCAAGATCCAGCAGCTTGACAATATTTGTCAAACGCGAGTTGGTCTTGGCCGACAGCTCCAAATAAAAATTTTTCTCAAAGATAATGGAAAATGCCGTGCCGTGGAAAGAATTGGTCACCACATAGCGCGCGTGGTGTACCAACCACAACCACACCGCAGGCGAAATATCAATCGCGTGGCGCACCACAGCATCATCATTCCGACGCATACGGTTACCTCCGACAACCACCATCTTCAGCCCCTGCTGCGCGGCAAACGCACGGCACTTGGCATACAAGCGCGGTGAAGACTTAACCGTGTAATACAAAACGAAATCGCCATCCACAGGGAAATGCTCCTCCAGCTGCTGCCATTGCTCGGCATCCAGAAGCATGGTCGGATCGATCACCACAGGCACTTCCCTGCCGATCATATCCGCAACCATAGCCTGTCCCTGCGCCTCACGCACTGAGAGAGCCGCGAATCGGCTTAACTCTTCTCCAACACGCTTGGCATATTCCTCGGGCAGTGCCTCGACACCAAAGCTGGGTGCGTAGGCAACGCGACGCGTTCCCTCCCCGCAAAAATCAAGAAAATAACTCAGATCGCCACCGGTAATATCAGGATTCCACACCTGGTCACTGCCGCACACCACCGCACCGTACCTTGCACCGATGGTGGGCAATTTGTCCTTGCCCGTGAAAAATCTGTTCGGGTACATTGCCATGTTCTGCTGCTCAAACACAGCAAAGGCAGCGTACATACGCGCATGCAGGATACGACGTGCCAAATACCTCAAGGAATATTTCAAATCAGACATCCCCTTGGGCCGACAATGCTTCTCCGCCTTCATATACTTGCTGTAATAATTGACAATTTCCACCTCGTAACCGAGCTTATATATGGTCTGATAGAGTGCATACATCTGCAGCGTTGCACCATAACTTTTAGAATTTGGGAACGTAAGAATTCCGACTTTCATTTATAACTCCTAACAATGTTTGATAAACACCAATAGAAAACCGACGGGATCCATCGACTTTCTATCAATGTTTTTCGCGGAAAGCGGATGCCCCATACTTTTTACCGCAAGGAGCATCCGCTCTGGGATTTCCGACTGCCACAAGGGCAGTCGGAATATTAGTTTTGCATTACTTTACGAGTTTACCATCCGTGCCAAAGACGCACTTCTGGCCGGCAGAGAAGCCCTCAATGCCGTTGGTTACGGTAATGTAATACTCACCGGTAACAACCTCACCGGTAGAGGTTCTTACGTAGTAGTAATCGCCGTCGATCTCAATCAGACCGGCACCCTTGATGGTGTTGTTCACATAATAGTACAACTTTCCATTTTCTTCAACGATACCGCTCTTAAGAATCGTCATCTTACCGTCCTCACCGAAGTAGAGCTTATCGCCCTTGTTGAAGCCCTCGATGCCGTTGGTTACGGTGATGTAATACCAGCCGGTAGCCAGCTTACCGGTAGATGTTCTGCGATAGTAAACATCGCCCTTGTACATGTACAAACCGTAGTAGTTGCCGATCAGCTTACCATCAACGTCGAAGTTGTAGATATCGTTCACCTTGCCGGTATCATTCGCACGAGAGGTGTAAACCTTACCGGTAGCCATGACGTTACCGCCGTTGACCTTGTCACCGGCGAAGTAGTAGTACTCGCCGTCAATCTCAACGAAGCCAACGTGCCAAGGAGCGATACCGTTTACAACGTAGCTGTCGCCAACGATGCCGGTAAAGTCAGCCAGGAACTTACCGTCCTTATCGAAGTAGAACTCAGCAGACTCTGCGTCGGAGTACTTGGAAGAAGACTTGTGGGCGTTGTAGTATGCCAAATCCTCAGCATTGGGCGCATAAGTTACGCCATTGATAGCCTCGGTGGGATAAGGAACGCGGGTTACACCCTCAGCACGGAAGAAGTAACCACTCCAATCGCCGGTACCCTCATAGAAGTAATACCAAGCGCCGCCCTCGACGTTGTCATAGTCCTCCTCGATGTAATGCCAGCCTTCCTCAAGATACTCTGTTCCGGTATAATAGACTTTACCGCCGTCCAAGATTTCCCAACCAATGTTACGATAGTCCTGATCTATTGTGAGGTCACCCACCATGGTCCAGGTTTCAGTGACATCACGCCAAGAATCATCGTCAGCATCGTACCAGGAATAACCGATAACGATATACTCACCGATAAGACAATCATCATCTGTAATGGGAGTTTTGGATCCAACAGCACAAAGTTTACCTTCCTCAGCAGCCGCTGCCAGAACCTCCAGCAGGTTTGCACCATAAGGAACGGTCAGTTCAACTACATCACGGGTCAGGAGCACCTGGACAGTCAGAGTAAACTCTTCAACCTTACCGCAGACACAAGTGTGATCATCGTTGTCGAAGTCGTGCTCTTCGCCGTTCACGTAAGGAGCTTTACAGCAGCTGTAAATAGCGCTGTGTGTGTTGCCGTTGTTGGTGTATTTAGGTTCGCCGGCGTGGTTATTGGGATCCATGGGAATTTCCCAACCATAGCTCAAATCCAGAGTGCTTTCATACCATGCATTGCCAACGTATGCGTCGGGCAACTCACCCTTGAAATCAAACATATTCCAGGAACAGTTGGCAGGAAGCGCGTCCTTGAAGTTAAAGTAAGCTTGCTTCATGCCGGCATTGTTACAATACGCTATACCTACACCAGCACCGGGTTTTGATACGGAATATCCATTGCCGAGAAGCTTTTCACAAGTTGTGCAGTAGAAATAAATCGTAACTGTGCAGCCCTCTGTACCCTTTTCGTCAAACTCGAAATAGTAGTAACCGGTGTGGCCGCTTGCAGTACCTACTGCAACAGTTTTGTTGGTGTCAACTGCATCACAGTTGTCGCACTGTACATAGTAGGTAGCAGCATTTTCACAATCAGCAGCAGTTGCCTGCTGATTGGATGCCTTTTCGTTGAAGGAGTGATCTTCCACTGTGGTGGAAATAACCTCGCCGCAATCACATGTAACAACGATATTATGCTTATCGCCATCGGCAACACAAGTAGTCGTCAGCGTATGATGCTCATCACTATGAGTGCATTCCCAGATAACATCAATAACGAATCCGTTATCGGTAATGTTCAGGATAATCTCATCACTTGCTTCATCAAAGTAATACTCTGTGCCGTCCAGCTTGTAGCCGATCAATTCGTAACCGTCTCTGATGTACTCGGACTTATCATACATTGAGCTACTCGAGGCTATTGCTACTGCATCATGGAATACTTCGTTAACTGTCAAACCAAAGGATTTAAACGCCTCAGCCTTGTCGAGCACACGGAAAGCACCGCCATTCAAGTTGACACGTCCGATGTATACGGGAACAACCAGGATCTGAACGGGGGAGGAAACCTTGGAAATGGTAACAGCACCGGTATTTCCCTGCTTGACCAGCACCATACTTTCAGGGCCCAGGACATCAGCGCTTTGAACCAAAGCAAGAATATTCTCTTGCTCGGCATTCAGACTATATACCAAGTCCTTGCCTGCTTCAACCCACTGATTCTCAAAAATCATAGTGGAGAGATACATAACCGTGACCTTAATAGCACCACAACCAGCGCATATATCATCGGTATGCTCCTCCGCCGGCATATAGTGTCCACAGGTGAGGAGAGCGGCGTGTTCAGAAGTAGACAGGTATACATACTTGTCGAGGTCTCCCGCGTGAAGATGAGAATTCAACTCGCCTTCTATGACTTTCGTCTTATCCTCAAAATCACAATGGTCGCACTTAGTAGCAAAAGTAGCAGGATTGAGGCAATCACCCACGGAGATCGGAGAGCCTTGTATGGCGTTGCGAAAGGTGTGTGTTGCGTTACCCTCAACCATTACCTTGCCGCAAGAGCAAAGAATATCGGTGGTGCAGTCGCCGTCATCTGCCTGAGCAGCATGTTGGGGAGCCTCGCCGATCAGAGCCTCCAGAGTAGTCTCTACCTTTGCATCGGTGAAGTACTTATCACAAACGTCGCAGAAGTAGTGAGCAGCAACTGCGCCCTTCAGCTCGGTCTGGGTGTGAACTGCTTCAGTAGCTTTGATCAGTTCGCCGTACGCATGATCGCCAAGCTCACCATAGGACTGACCACACTCTGCACAAACAGCCTTAGCAGTACAAGTAGCAGTGCCGCCGGAGCAATTGTCGGGGCTTTCAGCATATATTACACCGCAATCACACAGCACATACCAGGTGTGAGTGCCGTCACCGTTGGACTCACATCCCTCAGGGATACAGCCCATCTCACCACCGTGCTTACACTCATATTCACAAACGCTACACTTGCCTTCTGTGAAATTATGGTCCTCTACATCACCGAGAGGCGCACCGCATTGGCAGATGCTCTGGTGAGTAGTCGCGGTTGTCTCATATTCGGAATGTTCGCAAACGTGCTCAACAAAACCGCAGAAGCACTCGTGGGTGTCCGGATCGACTTCGTGAGGATCGTCGGTTACAACGTAATCTTCACAGCCATCGTAATATGCGCTGTGGGTGTCATCATCGTAGGTGTATACGATAACACCGATGTGATTTTCAGGATCAGGAGCAATATAGCCTTCGCCGCCTTCAGCAAGCCAAGTACTAAGATCCTCAATTTTCTTGGTTCCCGCTTCATCAGAGTAATCTCGACCCACAGTATCACACCGCCAATATGCAGCATGACCTGCATTGCAACAGTCAGGGTTAGTTGCTTCATTCTTACTAAGGGAGGAATGCATTCCGGTTGCGGGGATCACAACATCGTCCTCATTGCTGATCTCATATCCGCAAACACAGTACTTAACGATCTGCTTAAATCCGTCGTCACAGCAGGTGGCGTCTTGGAGCAAAAACTCTTTTGTCTTGCTTTCATCAACAGTATGAGATACAGTTTCCTTAACATTATCGCAGCAGCTGTACATCACATAGTGATTGTCATCATCTTGCTCACCAATATATGTTTCATTGCTAGCGTGAACAGCATCATCAAATTCGCCTTCTATGACTCTCGTCTCATTCTCAAAATTACAATTGTCACACTTAGTAGCATAAGTAGCACGAGTGATGCAATTACCGGAGGAGAGCTCAGTGCCGCGAAGGTTTTTATCATAGGAGTGATCTGTTGCAGGAAGAATTACTGCCTGATCATTGGTAAAGAGCGTGCATTCTGCATCAAGCCAATGCTGATTACAACCGGAGCAGTACCAGTACTCGATGTTACCAGCATTGATACAGTCAGCGAGCTTAGCCTCAACGTGGATAACGTTGTGTGCAGGCGCGGGACGTGCCTCACCGCAATGAATACAGATAGTGGAGCAGCCGTTCTCGTACTCGTGCTCGCAAGCGGGAGCGGATTCCTTGATGGTGAGGGTGGTGGTAATAACTGCGCCATCATCCCAAGTTTCGCCATAATCACGGGTAATATCATTGCAATCAAGTCCAAGCTCATAAACACCCGCAGGAGTGTTAGCAGGAACAGTAAAAGTAACGATTGCAATCACATTGGTATCGATGTTTTCTGCATCATCAGTTTCGGAGGTAAACATATTATTTTTCTCGTTGAAGTCATAAATGAACATTTCATTGGGATGTTCAATCGATTCAGCAATGATATCACCTTCAACAAGAACCTTTCCACCGACACCGTCCAATGCTACAGTTTTGTTCATAGTAACAGTCATAACAACCGTTACATCTGCATCACTAACAGTAATAGTGGGCTGATCAAGAATCGCCTCATAGGTCACGCCTTCATCATTTGCGGCATATACACCGGGTGCCATTACAAACAATAACACCATAGCAAATACGAGCGGCAATACTTTTTTGAAATTTAACATTTTCAAAAATCCTTTCTTCAATAATAATCTACTAACGCAAGCGTTTTACCACGCCAATGTAGTTTTATCCAGCAAAAATGCATTCAGGCGGTTTTTATCGCCATTCTTCAAATTGCCGTCGCTGGTAACATCAGCCGCAAATGCAGCTTCTGCCGTCAAAGTGGTTTTTTCGAGCAGGAATGCATTCAGACGATTTTTATCACCATTTTTCAGTACGCCATCACCAGTAACATCACCCTTAACAACCAAGAGAACCTCGGACACGCCATCGGGAACGCTGAAGAAATAGGTGTTTCCGGTAACATTGGTTGCAGGAAGAGCAACATACTTGCCGCTCGCTGCATCCCAGTAACCCAACTTACATGCTGCAGTGTGCGTCACAGTAACGGTTTGACCATTCACGCTATACGCACTTGCAAGTGCCGCGCCCTTGTAGGTTACGGTCACGTTGGTCACAGGCTTCGGCTGGCCGCACACGCAATCGCCGGTGGTGAAGTCGTGAGGAACATCCTCGCCGATCTTCTCACCACAAGCACATACGCTCCAGTGGTAGTCGTTGTTCTTATCATAGGTACTGTGGGTGTGAGAAATAACCGACAGTTCTGTCAAGATATTGGTCTGAGTGACTTCTGTTACAGTACCTTCGGTAAAGTCTACGCCGGTAACGCACATCAGGTCAAGCAAACCGATCTTATAGGTGCCGGTTGTTCCTGCGGGAATCGTTACCGTAATTGTCAGCAGAGTTTTGTCAACCGGCTGCGGTTCCGCATCGTTGTTCCACCATACAAACGTACCATTTGCGTCGTTCACATCGGCTTCGTCCAGCGGCGCAAAGTGCGATATCTCGTAATCCAAACCGTTAGCAAACACCGTGCCCTGCGTACCATATACGGCGATAGCAGCGGGTGCCTCGATCGTTACGCTAACGGTTTGAGGCGCATCGCTCACATGGAGGACAGGAGTTGCAAGCTTTGCGCTAAATACGTTTTCACTCGTTCCTACTGCCCAAACCGTGCCGGTAAACAGTATGCAAATCGCCAACGCAACGATGACCACGCTGAGTTTTTTGATTTTTCTCATATTTTATTCCTTTCTGAAATATTTATTTCCAATTAAAATTGAAACAAAATCGAGTTACCACTTACGGCGTGGTCACCGCCTGTTTGCCGAGGATGATCGCCTGCAGCGCCGTGACGTCGAGTTCGGTAATCACCTCATCGCCGTTCACATCGCAAACATAGATCTGCGCATCCTTCAGCTGAGTTTTTCCTTTGACGTAGGCGTTCAGCAGAACGATATCTGCAATCGAAAGCTTGTCGTCATCGTTGAGGTCGCCGCACATTGCGCCGCAATGGCACTCACCGTTGGTAAATGTATGACCCTTCGCAGGCACTTTATTACCTACATAACTGTTGCCGCACGCGCAGGTGTACGTCGTATAACCCTCGTTCTCGCAAGTCGGAGCAGTCACAACAGCATTGTGGCTGTGCGCACCGTAAACATACTTGCCATTGCCGTCCGAAACTGTGTGATTTCCATTTACACAGTACGTAGTCACATCCACGGTGTAGGTACCGCCGGCGATGGTCAGCTTCGCGTACGAGGATTCCGTTACCTCGACCTTACCTCCGATCAAGGCGGCTGCCTTCACGGTCACATCAATCAGCTTGTTCGGATGATCCTCATGCGTGCATACACCCAACGCAACCGCATTAGAGTCGGTCACATTGGTCAGAAGCTTCATCTCGGCAGTTGCCTGTTCGCTCTTGGCGATCTCAACCTTGCCGGCATTGTTGAGCAGCACGTAAGCCTTCTTGTCGCCTGCGGGCGTATCCAGTTCGGTGCCGTCCAAAACCATGTCGGTGATGGTCAGATTCTCGTAGTTGCGAATCAGAACGTAGAAGTTCTTTGCATTCTCCTCGGAAATCTCCAGCTTACCGTTCTTGAGCTCGACCTTCTTTGTAGCATCCGTCACATCACTCTTGATCTGAACGCCGTTGACACGCTGACTGTCGTCGTCAGTCTTCTTGCCGTCGATGTCGTAGCCAACAGGATCGGTGATGGTGTACGTGTGACCACCGAAATCGATGGTAACGTACTTGTCGATTTCCAAACCGGGGCCTTCTGCATCAGCCAGCAGCACGACAGTATCTCCATCCTTGGCTGCCATGATCGCTTCAAGCAAAGACTTGTACAGCGTTGTACCGATTTGAGCGATTGCGATCGCGGCATCATCTCTATGGGTGCCACAAACGTTACAGTCAGCATCAAACTCGTCGGTGTACTTGTGGGCCAGCTTGGAGTCTGCTACCTCTCTGGTATCGGTTGCGCCACATATACACGTTCCGGTCTCAGTGCCGTTAGCGGTACAAGTCGCATCGCCGTTGGATGTGTAGTTCTCGTAGAAGTGATCCAACTTGGAACCTTCATCTTTTATCGTATCGGTTGCGTCGCAACGGTCGCACTTTGCGGTCTTAGTACCGTCTTCGGTGCAGGTTGCGTCGTTGTTGGATTCGTAGTTGGTGAAGGAGTGATCAAGAGCAGAACCTGTATCGGTTACGGTATCAGTTGCGTCGCAACGATCACACTTAGCGGTCTTAGTGCCGTCTTCGGTGCAAGTTGCATCGCTGTTGGATACGTAGTTCGTGAAGGAGTGGTTCAAAGCAGCAACTTTATCTGCTACATAGGAGTCTCCACAGTTACAGGTATAGGTAGTGTAGCCTTCCTCGGTACATGTGGGAGGAGTTACTTCGGTAGTGTAG
>JAEIGA010009031.1_pt1 | contig 15081 bp, 29 predicted proteins | sample 9270691 | NCBI WGS metagenome assembly JAEIGA01 (sample SAMN17057246, study PRJNA624740) | gut metagenome | biome: biome; isolation source: fecal sample | host: Bos grunniens | place: China: Xizang | collected 2019
TAATAAGTGTCGCATCCATTTCTTCTACCGAAGTGAATGGGCGGTTATCAAATCTGATAATGTTTTTGTGACCAAAATGCAAATCACTTGTAAAAAATATCTTAGGCATTATTTCCGGCTCATCTATATGTCCATTAATTAAACTTACACTACTCATTTTAATTCTTTCCTTTCTCCATAACTGCAATAATGGTTTTTATCAAAAAACACGCCATCGTCACTATCAAACATGTCACAATATTTAACCTGTTCTCTATCTAATGTCATAAAAGCATATATACAATCCTTACACCTCACCACTTCCACAACATCAGCGGTGGGTGTACGCTCTAATTCTTTAAGGCAAAATTTATGTTCTCTTAATATCAATTTTGCTTCTTCGTCATAAGGTCGATTTTCTATTAACCTTGTAGTACTTTCGATACGCATATTCATTTCTTCAATTTTCTTATCCGCATCAATATACCTTGCCATCACTCATTCCTCCCAAAATAATTAGGAATAACTAAATTAATTTGAATATGTTTATCTGTAACAGTTGTATCTGGGTATTCCATTGCTTTTTGTATGTCTCTCTGTTCATAGTGAGTAGTATACGGAATCTTATATTTACCTAAAACATCACATATATCTTTCCATATTTCTTTTGATATATCTATTCTTGCCATCACTCCGCACCGCCTTTCAATTTCCATTCAGTATCTTCTTTTGAAAAATATACAGTAACACCAACAGTATCTTCATCTACTATAAATTTTTCATGTGTATTATAAAAATATCCTGTTTTAATTTCGATTTGAACATTGTCAAACACTAAACTGTTTTTATTAAATATATCAATACAATCTTGTTCATTTTGACAACTACAAAGTAACAAGATTAAAACTATTACTGTCGTTAGTAAAATTAACTTTTTCATTCCTGTGCACCACCTTTCTCTTTTAATACTCTTGGAATATAAACTCTATCTTTATGATAAGATTCTGCTTTTCTACACGCACCAAGCACTTGACTGCTTAATTTATCTAATATCTTTTTATTCTGCGGATCATTAAAAAAGGTGATTATTGGCTCAAATTCTTCAATTCTGTCTTTATAATATCTGCGATCCTTACGATTGATGGCGAGTTTAGTCGCAAGCTTGCTACGTTCTCCACATTTAAGTTCATCAAGTTCAAGACTATGAAGATAGTCCTGAGTTAACTTGTCTTGTTTATTAAGTTCGTCAGAACAAAAATTATAATGGGACTGGGCCATAGATATAAAGTTAAGAAATTCCGTCAAATACTCTGAAGGGTTTTTAATCATTATTATAACTCCTTAATCATTTTGTAGTGTAATTAGTATACATCGTTTAGAAATATTTGTCAATAGGTTTATAAAGTTATTTACAATTTGTTTAAAAATGCCTAAGTAGTTGTTGTTTTTGAGATTTTATGTTATGGGAATGGAGTTGGTAGGGGTTGGTGGGGTTAGAGTGAGATTTTGCTAAGTAGTTGTAGTTTTTTTAGATGAAAATAGATAATTATTCAACTTTGTAAGGTGTGTAGTCTGTCCAGTAACAATCACCAATGTTATTTTCCCACTGATTACATGCATTATCGGCTTTAATACGGTCTGAATAAACTCCAATAATAACTGTATCTCCATCGTAGTTATAGGCGCATGCAACATATACTGTCATACTAATTCTCCTTTTTCTGTTCATTAAGCCAATCACAATATTCTTGGCATTTATCTTTATCTAAAAATACAGTTCTATAACGATTTACCTTTTCAAATGGTTCATCCTTATAAATATCTGATATATCATCATACTCATTATAGGTTTCCTGATCATTATATGTACATTTAGCATGTTGATAATACTTAACTAAACGTTCTTTATCAGGCCAACCACCTTGTTTACTAATTACAAACTTAACCAATTCAACTTCTTCAACCGAATAAGTTGTAGTATATTTAGCACAAGTGCAGTCTTCTGACATCTCACGTCCAAGAGGTGATATGAACTTGACACGACGATTATGATCACACTTGTCGCACTTAGGTGGACGCTCGTTATGAATATGCACCGCATAACCAACCGTAATATTATCACCAAGCAGCTCGTGAATACGGGTCTTCTTTGCCTGTTTTTCAGCCTCTTCTATTTTTCTCTCACAGTCACGTTTAAGCTCAGCGAGTTTATATTCATAATTTCTCTTTTCATCTCTGAACTCTCTGAGTTCGGCATTCTCTTTACGGAGCTTTTCAAGTTCGTCCATAATTTCTTTCTTGATAGACTGTTTTAGAATATTTGTAATTTCGTCCATAGCCTCTTCAGCCGCAGAAGGCTCATAATAATCATCGTAATAGTCGTACATACTAATTTTCCTTTACCATTTCATAATCATATCTTCAATCACCCTTTTGTTAAGAGGGCTATCCGTTACTCTATTTGAATATTCAAAACTCTTGAGAAAGTTTACGATGGTGTGAATATCACTTTGACGCATATCAACAAACTTCACATAATCTATGTTGCCGTGAACACAAATTACTGCCCAGCTATGATCGTTTGCGAAGCCTATATCGGTACCAACATCACAGATGCTATTAATAAACTTGTGACAATCATTAAGAAGAGTGTGAGACTCGTCGTGCATCTCTCGTGCTTTACCAAGCATCTTATAAGCTTTGTCAACCGCTTTAAGGAGTTCATCATATTTTTCTTTGGTTTCTTTTATATCATTAAGTTCTTCCTTGAAAAGCCAGTTTTTAAGTTTGTCTTTAAGTTTCATATACCAAGTACTCCTTTAATTTCGTTTATTATACTTTGATAGCCATCATCATTGCCGTTCACCGTTTTATATTCTATATTCGATGCTGCAAGAAGATTTTTAATAGGCTCACCTAAAGCATCACTCTCTGCTTCTGTTTGACTTCTACCCTTAGGATTATATGGTTTAACACGGTTAATATAATAGTTATAATTACGGTAAGTATTAAATATATTTAACACAACCTCATTAAACTTCTCACCAAGAGCAGGATTATTATTATAAATAATACTTAAGGGTAATGGGCTATCTGTTACAATAACATCCACATCATTTCTGCATCTTGCAAGTCTATATGATTGTTTACCAAATACATATTCTTGGCATCCAAGTGCAGTAGCATTATGTTCCCAAGTCTTATCTTTTGCAAACTCGGTTACTAGTTCTGCGTTGACGCCCGACTTCTTTAGTGCCGCAAATACTTCGGCAGCTCCTGTACTCTTGCCTGAGCCTGGTGGGCCAAATAAATTTATTACAATAGGTTTTTTATTTTTCATATTAATTCTCCTTTAAGGTTTTATTTTTTATTGTGCTGCCAATATAAGATGTTCCATAAACTTGCAAGGGTCTTTTTTATATAACTCTTTGTTTATTGGTTGCCATTCATAACCAGCACCATTACACTTATTACATTTTTTTATATTTAGTTCTTCGTCTATCTTAGCATTGAAGTAAATACAAGCGTTGCAAATAAAACTGTGTTTTACCATATTACCCTCACTTAAAACTCTATTTTTATGTGTAGCTTCTTGCCCCACACTTATTACATCTATATTCATCTAAGCCTATGTATTGCCAGTTATGTTCACATTCTTGGCTTTTAAAGCGATATAACGCTTCTAATGCATCAGCCACTCTTTCACACATATGTCCATTGTGTTGAGTAGTGTATCTCTTTTGTAAAGATTCAAAATGCTTAATTGTTTTGTTTATGTTATTCATAATCTACCTCTTAAAAGTTTGTTTTTAAATACTGCCGTAATACTGATTCCACATATCAGCCCAATACTCATCATTTATTTCTTCACACTTTCTGCAACCAGTAAAGAAATTTTGAGTATCGTCAACATAAGCAGTATTCTGTCTTGTCGTTCTTACTCTACGAAAATACTTACCACACTGAGGACAAAATCCAAGTATCTTCTGAATCAAATTTCTTTTATCCATAATTTCACCACTTAAAATTCGTATTTTAATTTTCTGGCGGTTCTGGTAGTGGCATCCAGTGGGTTGGTACACCCCATTTAAGCTGACGAGCAAACCAACCATCTTCTGTTTCCATATAATCAACTGCCATCATATTTCCATAATCTTTCTTGGGAAAGAAACAGAGAACATCTTTAAATTTTTCTGGCAATCTGTCCTTGACACTAATCCACTCACCGAATTTAGGTTCTTGTTCTTTCAAAGCTTTCTCACGAACCTCAGGATAAAAGTCACACTTGGCACGGTCACCACCACAAGAACACGCATCTCGCTCTCTGGTACCGTTGCATTTAGATACTACTCTTATTATAGGGTCAACTGGTGTATGCCAACCAATAATTTGTTCTTCAGTACAATAACAATCACATTTAATCATTTTTATTCAATCCCCAATTCTTTTTTAATTTCTGATTGTCTTGTTCTTATTTTAGAAAGTTCCATTTTAGTTTTTTGATTTCCCATTATGACTTCATATAACAATCCCCATTCATCAATAAATGCATTAAAGTCAGGAAGTTCTTCTAAAGCAAGAGATATAACTCTTAAATTATATCGAGTTCGACTAGGAGCACCATTCATATTCCATCCATTTTCACTGCTTACAAATCCTAAATGATGACTAGTCCAAAATTTCCATAAGTTGTCAAGGGGAAGGGTGTAAATATCATTTTCTTTTTCAAGTTTCTCCTCTAGTTCCTTTTCTCTTTTGGATAACTCTTTTAGTTCAAGCACAAGAGAACACATTCCATTATCATAATTTTTACATACATCATCTTTTTTCTTTTTAGAGAATAACATTATTCAACCCTCTCCCTCACCGTAAATATTTTGCCGTCCTGGTCAATCACTTCGTAGTGTTCATAGAAGTCATTCATTGATACTTCGTCTGAGATGGTGACCTTATATTGGGTTTCGTAGGTGGCAGGTTCTGCAAATAAACTTCCTGCCATAGACCCCGTCATACCTCCACATATTACACCTATAAGACTAATAAAGATGACATAGCTCAAATCAGATTCACTTATGGATACAATAGCTCCTATAAATACTGCGACTCCAAAAAAACATATAGATGTTACCCAGAAAGCCGTTGTATTAAATATCATTTCGGTTGCAACTTGTGCTGATGTTAAAATTTCTATTCCTGTCATTGTTAATTCTCCTTTACAATAGTTAGTACCTTCATGTCCATACTTAAGTCCTTCTGAGAACCTACGGCATGAGCAATGTAAAACTTGTTAATATTAATTATATATGTTGCAAATGGAATGGAATAACCATCTTCAACAAGGGTATTTATCTGATAATTTTTAACCGCCACCCCAATAGAAACATCAATAGCCATCTTTTTATAGTCTTCAGGCAAATCTTGTGCATCAGAATTTTTGAGAATTTCATCATAAGTTAATTCAGAGGTAAAAATAATGGATTTGGCTGCAAGTTTGTTGTGACAACCAGAAACGGTATACCAATTATCACCATATTTGAAGGCTCCTCGATAACTATCCTTATCGGCTTTGCGAACAAGTGCTTTAACTTTAAAAAATCTATGACCTATACCAACATCATAGTAGTCAAACACATCTTGTAACGATAGGCATAAATGAAAACCGCTTTCACACTCTTTAATTTTTTCACCTTCAGGCATATCATATTGCTTACCAAGTTCGTACTGACAATCTCGGCAGCACATATTTGCATCTGTACCTTTGTAGCCTTCAACCCAAATCCATTCTTCTTCAGGTTCGGGTTCTTCGATAACCTTTTCTACTTCTTCAATGGCTTCTTTATATTCTTTTGTTTTTTCAATTGCTTTTTTAAAAAATTTCATTAGTTATTCTCCCTTCTCTGAAAATATTTAAAATTGTTTTCTGGGTTACATTCCTTACACTGTGGCATATCCCAACCATTGTGAGTACAGCTGAAACACTTACCGTATATTATAGAAATGTCAGCCGTGTCATCTACAGGATTTATTTTAGCACGAAGGCCACGCTCAGGTATCTTCTTATCACACTTCTTGTCCCACTTTGAACACCAGCCACAAGGTGTTTCGTAGGGGCAGATTCCGGATATGTTCATTTTAATTCCTCCACAAGTTCGTAGTATTCATTTTCGATGGTGTCGTCAAGTTCAAGAGGTATGCCGATAAACTTTCCATAATAACCATCAAGAGGTTCACATTTGTAAGGCATTGGCATTATCTTTTCTATATAATAAGCGCACTCTGATGTGATTTTAATCTTCTTAGGTTGTGCATTGTTAAGTTTAAAAGACAGAGCTATTGTTTCTAAGATATTGTTTTCCATGGTTGATACTCCTTTCAAAACAGCAGCGGCAATATATACCACCATAATAGGTTTGGGTTTTCAAAATATATGGCGGCCACGGTAATGCAGATGAAGGCAATGATGTCACGTATTATATATTTCATGTTGGTGCTCCTTTTCTAATCATTTCGTTGTGATTTCCAATTCCATATCCTTCTTTTACGACTTACATATTGACCCATTGCTTTGCCGTCTTTAAGATAAGATGTTGCAACTAATTTATTATCTTTAATTTCAACAATTACATAACAATCTTTTCCAATACGGTTGATTTCACTGTTTTTAAATTCAATTGCTTTTAATATTTCTCTCACAGCATTTCCATGTAAAGTGTGTGTCTTAAGACCATCGGCAAGTAATTTGGGCAACTTAATAGTATCGTCTAATGCGTCTTCCACATTAATCAAATTTATTTCTTTATTGGTTTTCTTTTTTGTTTTAACCATAGATCTTAAATCTTTTATCGTTAATAGTCCGCAACAAAAATCATCTAAATCTTCTTGAGTTCCCCAAAAGTGTTGCTCTCCATATGGTGTCTGAATATTGAAGATAGGTTTGTACTTGTTAATATAATAATCTTCTCCGTCAGTTAACATTTCCAAATCTTCGAACATTAAAACAGTCCACGACATATCTTTATAAAAATTTCTTAACAGCCGATATTTGAGTTCGGACGAAGGTTTGTCAGAAAACAATGCCGAGCAATGTTCTAATAGTCGAGAAAATAAATTACAACTTTGTCCGACATACACTATTTCGTCGCATAACTTAATTGCATATATACCAGGTTTATCAAGCTCAATAGATATATCTTTATATTTAAGCCATGCTCTTATAGGGCTTATTTCTCCCATATCTTTCATTATTGTTCCTTTAATACTTTGCATACATTTACCTCTTTAAATTTCGTCGTCGGTTGTTGTTTTCAATTTTTTAATAACAGTCTGAACACTGCAACCCATTTCTGTGGCGATCTTTTCTACTGATAATCCAGAGTTGTGCAGTTCGATAATTTTTTCGGTGTCAAACATTTGAGGCCGTCCACCTTTGTTGCCATTTGCTTTGCAGGTATTGTATTTCTTTTTTGCCTTATCTATTAATGGGGCGCACATAGCTTTTATGACCCCAGTGATGAGCGGGTTATCCGTTGTCGTTTCTCCTTTGGTGCCATAATAGATAATTTGTTTAGCTAGTTCTCCTGCGAGTTCTGACTGCCCAGCGTTGTCGTAGGCTTCTATGGCGTCAACCCAACTTGCAAGAAAGATAAAGTTTTCTTTTTCATTCATGGTAGTTCCTCCAATCATTTCGTTACCGCAATGGTAATCATTTTGTATTGTGCGATATTATAATAACGCAAAAAAGATAATTTGTCAATGGGTTTTGGCAGATATTTACATTTTATTTACAAACCCAATAATAACCTAAATACAAACCTCTGGTTATTATTAATAATAACCGAATAATAACCCAACCATAACCAAACCATAACCCAATACTAACCAAGATATAGATATAGATATAGATATAGATAATGATATAGATATAATATTATTAAGAATAATATTTTACGGGGTTATTATCATAACCCGTGGAGTTAGGGCGCAAGCAGACGGGGATTGGGCAGTGGCGGAGCAGTGGATTTGGAGCTTGGTTAATATGGCGGAGCAATTGGGAGCTGGTCAAACCTTAGATCGGAGAGTTGCTTTTTAGTACTGGGGCTTAGGCGTAGGGCAAGGAAGTTGGTAGGGAAGGTAGTTTAAAAGCACCCCCCGTATAGACTTTGGCAAGGTTTTGCTTGGTGGGTTTGGGGCTTGAGGAGGTGGTGGGCTGAGAGAGGAGCTAGACCGTAGAGCGGGTGTTTTGGGTAGGTATTTGTTTGGGGAGATTGGGGTTATGGCGGAATTGGGGCGATTAGGCGGTTGATTTTTATGTAAACGGTGTCAGAAGGGGATTTGGCTGGGGATTTTCGATTTTTGGGAGGTGGGTTTTGGTGGGGAAAATCGGGGTGGAGTGGCGGGTCTTGGGGAGGGTTTTAAGGAGCTTTAGTTTTAAAGTCAGTGTCTAAAAAGACTACCCATGGTGCTGGCTGATTTTTCAAGGCTTTTCAATAGTTTTTTCCACGCCCATATAGTACAAAAAATATGTATTTTTCGGTGTATTGTTACTATGTTATAATATAAGCGTCAAGAGGACAACAACACAAAACAGTCAATCGATAATAACAAAAAATCACAAGTTTTTCGGAATGAAAAACAAGTGATATAATAAAATTGTCAAGAGGACAACCGTTTGACAATATACCAACAGATAATAATACATAACCGCAAGGTAACAAAGATTTGTTGTATGGATAGTACTTTGTATTACTGTTAGTATCTATGTACTTTGAAAAATTGCATATAATGTTTTAGCTATCCACTTTAATGTTGTATGCATATACTTGACCTATGAAAGCGGAACAACACCGAATGAGTGCAGATACACTCTCCCCTAAAAATGCTCGGGGCTTGAGGACGGATAAATAGTGTCAATAGCGGATTGTAGGCGTAGTCGGGTGAAACTCCTTGATTACGATATAGGAATACCTATATAGATGTGGCAGTGGACTACAATAGGAACGCAGAACGGTTTACCATATAAATGTATATAAGTGCAAGGGATACTTGTATATGTTTATACGGCACAACCGTACAAAAAATTAAAATCGCCAAAAATGGCGGGAAAGAGGTATTATTATGATTACCAATGCAAACACACTCAGAACACTTGTACTCGAAAACCGTTTCACACTCGGAAGACTTTCAAAAGACACAATAGGGGAAGACTATAAAGAATTGTCCGACCTTTATCGTGCAGCCCTTGACGCCCTTACTATATGGGCAAGTAAAGACTATTCCCACACGTCAACACAAACAGACGTTGACAGATGTTTTGACAGAGTTAAGGATATCCTTAATCTTTTCACAACAGACGATAACAGAATAACTATTGACAAACTCTCAATGAGAACTATGCGTGATTGTGCGACCAAGCCCAAAAGACTGTATAGCCCTGAATATACCAATGCTATGAAAGCACTCAAATCAGCAAAAACAACAGTATCAGAACGCCTTGAAGACCTTAAAAACTTGGGTATATTTGCACCCAATGAAGACGAAACTCTTGAAGACTATAAAGCAAGAGTTAGAGCGACCAATATTAATACCCATAGAGGTGAAATAGATATGCTCGAAATGTATGCAAGTGCTGTTGCTGTACTCGGTGTAAAAGCCCAAGACGTTGAAGACGTAAAAGCAAGAGGTAACTTTGCGTGGAAAAGACCCGTTGCAGTAACACTTACTGAATTTGCTGAACTTGTTGAAAACTATGTGGGCGATTGTCTTGAAGACGGTTATAATCTCAAGTCTTCAGACGTGGTTCGTGCTGAAAAAGCAGCAGCAAGAGCAGCCGCTAACGCTAACGCATAAGACACAACAAAATGATTTTAAGTGTGTAACCTATGGGGGTGAGTTATGCTCACCCCTATAATTATGCCCTTAAAGCATAAGAAAGAGAGGTATAACTATGTTTAAAACAAAGTATGCGTTAAACTTTATTGCACCCGATGGTAACAATGACGGGGGAAAACTATTTGATACTATGCAAGAGTTAGAACAGTATGTCAAAACTCAACTCAAATATTGCGACCAAAAATACACAATTTCAGAGTGTAAAACTATAACATTACAGCCATACGGCTCAATAACAACATAAGAAAAGAGAGGTATAAAACTATGGACTATTCTACTAAAATTATGGACTTGCGTGATAAAGCCATACGCACGCACCGCATTATCAACAAACTTGAAGATATCCTTATACTCGCACCCGAAAAGTTTACGCCCGAAATGGCTGTACTTTTAGACCACTACAACGCCAAACTCACAACCATAAAAGCCGAAAAAGCCCACCTTGAAATAGAACGGGCTTTATCTATTGAAAGGAGTATCTAACTATGAAAAAAATCTACATCATCACAGGGCTTATAATATGCCTTGCCATCAGCTTCAAAATGCACGAAAGCCATACTCAACAGACCGAATGGCTCGAAAACCGCCAAGTTATAGCTGTAACAGTGCCCGCAGGTGTTGGCATAGATTATTACGGCTCATACTATGCACCCGATTGGATGGATCTGAGGGAATACCGTGACCAGATTATGCAGCTCAATAATATGGATAGCACTATGCTCTATGCAGGGCAGATTTTATATATCTACAAATAATGTTGACAAAACAACTTGATACGCTTATACTATAACCACACGACAAATTCATTTAAAAGGTGGTTATATTATGTTAAGAAATCAAATGCTCATTCATCAGATCTCAATGTTCTACAAGACCGCAAAATTCATTCCTGCCCCAAGTCGCATAGACCTAAATGACAGGAATTGCCTCGCCCGAATTGCTTCAGATGTGGCGTTATGTGGCAAAAATAATAAATTATATAAAATTTTACTAAATACCCTTGACACACACGACAAAATGATTTATAGTATAATCATCAGGTAGTTGCAGAAAGCAATTACACAAAAGGAGATTATATTATGAAAACAAATATGAATATCACATTAGAGGCATTAAACGGACATTACCTAACAAGCGGAAACACTATAAACGAGGAATACCTATGCGAAGCAATTACAATGTGGGCAATGAATACCCAAAGCATCTACAATGCCATAGTAAGCAGTAAAAGGAAATTAACCTCGATAGTATTTGAAACATTCATAGATCTGACAAATGACCATATCAGAGGAGAGGGATACACAAATTACCACTGTGCAAACTACCAACTCAAGAAATGGCTCGAAGAATTCGGCAACGGATACGATACACTTGCTGCAGCAGTGCAGGAATTGGCTGCGGAAAGAGCATAATACACAACAAAATGATTAAGGCGACTTGCTAAGGCAAGCCGCTTTTTTAATTAAAGAAAGGAAATGAAACAATATGTTTGATTCATATGCAAGCGGTGGCAAAGCTACCGCCTCAGCAAATAATTATCTTAAAATTAACGCAATATCGGGGACTTTAATTAAAAATCATCCAAAGAGTATTTTTGTAAGAGCTAAAAAAGATGATACTATATTTGATCCTACAAATCCAAGATGTGTATTTCCTAAGGCAGAAACATATATGCAGACAAAATATGATGCTCAGGCGTATTACATCCCAGGACAGGGATGGAAATCTCGGACATATGAAGTAGAAGCAAAAAGAGATAAAGAGATTCCATGTGTTGTATTACAGGCAATGATTATAGGTGAAGATTCGTTTCTATGTGAGATAGTAACCACTGACGATTTTTACAATAGAGATGAAAATTAAATACAAATTTTAAGAAAGGAAATAAAATGTACTACCCATACATTCCATGCACCGATTGTCCAAGAAAAGTTCCTTGCGACAAATGCGGATATAAAAACCTGCAAATCAATTATAAAAGAGCACTAGAAAAGATTGTGGAATTAAAACCCGAGTTAATTATATTAAAATAAACGGCTTAGCCGTTTTACATACAAAACACACACGAATTGAAAGGAAGTGAGTCCCTTGCACCATTAAGCCGCAACCATGCAGACAATTGAATAATTATCTCATTATTACACCCATTAAATGGGCGTACAAAAACATCTACCGAGTTAATCTCGAAGAATTCACTCAACACACCGCAGTGAATTAAACACAGTATCAACAAAAAGAATTTTTTAAATCGAAAGGAATTAATACTATGTTTACAATCAATACTATCATTCGTCCCCTCACATCTGCTGACTCTGAATACTCTGTTTGTGGCTACTCCGTACTCCGTAAGGCAAAGGTTGTTGATGTATATACCCGCAAGGCAAACGGAAACAACATTAAGATTGAAATCCTCGACCACGTAAACCCTGCCCAGATAGGCAAGAAGTACAGCGTTGACGACAGATATTTCGAAGCTGTTGAGCAGGATTGGATTTGGGTTGACGCTTACAAGGGAACTGACGCAAATATGAAGTGCCTCGGTAAGCAGTACAGAATGGGCGTTGAGGATATCTATGGCGATAAGGTAACACTTGGCTCAAAGGGTTACCACGTATGCACAGATCTGAAGCACTGCTTTAAGACCTACGATTACGATTTCAGCAACAGATTCTTTAAGGTTAAGGCACTCGTAAACGCTAAGGACTATCAGTACAGAAACCCCAACAATACAACTCTTGTTGCGAAAGCAATCAAGTTCACCGAAGAAATTACTGACGCATCTACAACAATTGCGGCAAAGCGTGCAAGCGTAAGATAACATAAATATATATCAAGCCCCCAAGCCCCTTGGTTTGGGGGTTTCATTATATACTTATATGCTGACCGTATCGGCAACACGGCGGAGAAAGGAAACCATTATGAGAATGTCTGTACTTGACGAATTTATCAATGGTACTGTCGACTCTGTGGAAGTAGCGGCAGTCAAGAAAATTCACTTGTTAGAGGATTTGTTAATTCTTAAACGAAAGGGTGATAAAAACAAAAAAGAGTTACTTCTCGAATACTTGCTCAAATGCAGCTCAGAGCACGAAATGACCAGAATGTTGCACGATGTTGTGAGGGGCGACGAAACCATTGAAGAGCTGCTCGCAAGAAAGGAGCGGTTAAATGATTGAGGTCGGATCTAGAGTTATGTATGTACACAATAACGGGCTTATGGATAGACAGACAGGTTTCTATCCACCACCCCGAACACTTGGAACGGTGCGTCAAATTACTAGGAGCAGTTATTATGTTCATTGGGATAGCGGAACTAATTCTCCTCATTCTTGGTACTGCAATAAAGACCACGTTATTGAATACAAAGGGGATGAAAATCCGTTATTAAATGCGAATTAGTTATAACAAAATTAAAAAATAAATGGCGTAAAACGCCGGAAAAGGAAGGTATTTATTATGGCACTCATCACAATTCAGAACACCAGCAACATCAACGCAGAGGGAACACGCACAAACAGAAACCGTAAACCTGTATTTTGTATTACTACGGGCATTATGTATGCAAGTGCTTCGGATGCCGCAGAACAGATTGGTTGCACTCAGAGCACTATGAGTTGGGCACTTACGGGCAGAATGAGAACCTGCAAGGGTATGAGATTCTGTTATGTTGCCGAAATAATTGATCACCTTGAAGAAATCGCAGGCATTGCACGCCAGAGAGCAGAAAAGGAAACTACATACAAGGTAATTGCAGAAGCAAATGCAAATATTGTAAAACATCAGGCAAAATGCGAGCAGCTTCGCAGACAGCTTGCGGCAGAAGAACAGCAGTTGAAAGCGGCAGAAGCCACAGTAAAGAATTTGATAAGAGGGTAAAACATGAATATGACAAATGCAGAATTTCTTGCGAAGTATCCAACTGACGAGGCTCAGATAGATTACTATACAGACCTCGCAATTGATATTTTCAAAGAATTTAAAATTGACGGAGCATTTTCACAAAAGGGTGTGCGTACTAATGTGAAGATGTGGTATGACAATAAAAAGCAGCAAATGGAATTGTTTCGTAAGCATCCATGCTGGAATGAGGAAGCAAAGGCAATTATATTTACCCGTACTGAAATGCGTGAAGTTAATTATAATGCTGCCACAAGCAAGTTAGCGAGCTTATACAATTATATACATAAGCACCATGCAGCACCTATATTTCTCGGTAATATATATTATGCATTAAACAACACCAAAAAAGAAGACCCACAGATTAGCGAAGAATTTTTAACCATGTATAAAAAGAACGCACCAACAGACAAAATTTCTAAAAAAGTAAGTTCAATGTTAAAAGTTGGTACAAAAATTACTCGTATTGTGCGGCAGTATTGCCAAGATATCGGAGTGGCGGAAACTGATGAATTTAATAAACGTTATGCTCAGTTCGCAGATTCTCTGTCGAGGTTGGAACTTAAGAAAACGGTTGTGATATCGTTACACTTCTGTGATTTTATGACGATGAGTAATGGAAACTCATGGTTGACGTGTCATTATATAAATTCACATAATATTTTTCACGAGGACTCGGAAGGTTGTGGCGGTGCTTATAAACAGGGCTGCTTATCTTATGCACTTGATGAGTTCTCTTTTATTTTGTACACTTTGCCAGACCCATGCGGCGATAAGGCATATTACAGAATACAGAAATTAAATAGAGTGTGCTGTCAATATAAGAACGGCATACTTGTTACGGGGAAATGTTATCCAGATAATAGCGATCATAGTATTGAGTTGTATAAACAAACAGCTCAACAGATAATTGCCGAAGCTGAGGGTATGTCAAATTCGTGGACATCAACTAACAATATAAACATTATCAAAGGATTTACAGAAACTGCAGAGAAAGCATCGCATTACGCTGATTACCATCGTATTTCACAGAAACCAACGCTTTCAATACGCAGGAATTCATTATTTGATTTGAATGAGAACATATTGATAGGACACCAAGCTTACTGTTTGTGGTGCGGTGATAAATTAAATGAGGGTGAAGCATCATGGCTGCAGTGCGACAAGCATCGCCAAACTATGACTTGTTCATATTGCGGGCAAGTCATAATAGATCCTGATAAAAGCCATATGGTTGGCAATAAATGTTATTGCGATGAACATGTGTTTTATTGTGATTATCATAAACGATATGAACCAATTACCACAGAACGCACA
>JAEIGA010009032.1_pt1 | contig 15078 bp, 6 predicted proteins | sample 9270691 | NCBI WGS metagenome assembly JAEIGA01 (sample SAMN17057246, study PRJNA624740) | gut metagenome | biome: biome; isolation source: fecal sample | host: Bos grunniens | place: China: Xizang | collected 2019
CCGCTGATGATACCATCAACCTCCATATCACTCCATCCTGATGTGCCGGTTGATAGATTTGTTCCGAACGTCCAATCATTTGTACCTATTGCATTGGAAATGACTTCATTGAGCTGATTACTTAATGTTGAAGACAGAAATGAATTCGCGACCACTGTTGATTGACTTTGTCTTTTGTAGGCTTCTGTCATTGCATAATCGTAAGTGTAAAATCTCCCAAGAGCAAGGAGATGTATAACTTGCATATTTAAGTCTTCTTCGGTAGCAATTAATTTACGTACCATTTGCTTTTCATCGTCATTAATATTAGGCAACTCCAAATCAAAATTGACTCGTGGACTATTTGCTGTGCCTTCAATATTTAAGATGCAAGTTGCTCTAATATTACGATCTGAAAAGTTTTCACCAATATTCAAATCTGCTAACGATGCTGTAGGTACTGTGTAAACAGCTTTAAGACCAAGTTGAGCTTCATCAGGATTTCCTCCAAATATAATTGAACTTCCGGACTGTATTTCAAAATTCTTTTTAAGAAGGTCTTGAATACTCATTTGGTAATTACCTCCAGTAATGTCATAATTTCCGTATAATTGGAAGGAGCCTTTGTTGTAATAATTTGCTGACAATATTCCGTTCCCTCTCAAATTTAAATAATCACCGGTAACTTCATCCATTAGAATTTTAAGTGTAGCCGATGGATTCATGTTGATATTAAACTGAAAGTGCATATCCATAGATGGAACATGAATAGCAGAGAAGGGAATTGTTTCTAAATCGGGTTGTTGTTTTGAAGCATTACGATATGTAATATACCCATCATTTGAATCTTGACTACCAACGATTTCAGATTCCGTATAAACGATGATTGAGTTATCTGTAGGTGTCGCTTCGACCTCAAGATTTAATTGCAAAGGATTACCAGTAAGTTTAACATGACCGTTTGCATAAGCTGTTGCATAGAATGGCATGTCTGAACTTCTTTCTTTATCGTATAACAAGAGTCGATCAGCGTCTAAATCCAAATTGTATGTGAAGTTCTTCAAATTGTTGTGGTTAAGATTAGCTTTTACTTTCCCAGTTCCTCCGTTGGCAGCCGAGATATTCGCTTTTTCTAATTTGAATAATCCTGGAGTTATTAAAATTTCAGAATCAGTTAGATTATAGCTAACCCCATTAGCTGGCACCATGAGGGATGCATTTAATAACATAGCTCCACTTAAGTCTAAATTGCTGAATGTACCGTATAATCGGCATGTACCACTCGTCCTACCACTTAAATCGGTCACTATATTTTTAACCCAATATCTTAAAAATTCAAGGTTCGTTTCGTTGGCTGTTATATTTAAATCTATAGCATTTTTAGAGGGGGATATAGTACCTGTTGCAATTGTAGAACCCACTCCTTTTTCTATAAATTTTCCGTTAACTTGTATAGAGTCCTTGGGACTTTGCCAATCACCTAATATATGTGCATCTCCAAGTAGTGTGTTGTTGAAATGAAACGATTTTACCTTGAGGTTTGTTTGAAGAAATGGAGAATTTGGCGATAGGCTTAAGAATGCATTTCCTGTAGCTTCTCCGTCAAACAACACACTTGTAAAATCGATAGCATCAAGGATGTCTCCTACATTTATATTCTCTAAAGCGATTTGTAATGAATCTTGTTTAACGGATGAAAGTCCACCATTGAAAGTCAACTTTTGATGCTCTGTTTTAAATGTGAGATTACTAATAGAATGATTATTCTCGGTTAATAATATTTCACCTTGAGAAACATTCCATATTGAATCTTCAACATGAATGGTTGTTGGTTGTATGGATGTTAAAATATGATTATCGTTTATGAAGCTCGTAATAGCATTAAAATTTCCTGCAAATTTATGGTGCTCAATCCCATCCCATTCAATATTTGTTTCTAACAAGTTATCGTGAAGTTGCGCTCCAACGACAAATTGAATTTTATCGTTAGAAAAATCTTTTCTTCCTTGAAGCAACAAACCAGCTCCAGATTCCCTGGATTTGAAATGTAGCGAGACATTTTCCAAATCTGTATTTTGATAAGCTAATTTAGAAGTATGGATTGAAACTTCAGATAGAATTTCTCCCTTGTGAAGCTTACCATGTAAGGTGGTTGCATCCGAAACTTCTAAAGGTAACAATAACATCTTATTAAGAAATTTTCCATCATGAATGTTAATGTGGAAACTCATTGAGTTGTTATTATTCAGTGTGGAAAATTCTTTTGATTGGCTTAATTGTGAAATGTGTTTTGTTATTGTAGATTTCCACAAATCAATTACGGATTTATGATTAATAACCCCTTCAATATTAGCAGAAATTACGTCACTCGATAGTGTGAAAGTAGAGGGTTTGTTTTGTAAATAATCAATACTTGCAATACATTGATTAAGTTCAAACGGAGAAATACTCCTTTTAGCCTTGACTGAATCAATTTGTAATTTTGCTTTTATTGTTTGTGGAGTAATCAAAGGGGCATTAAGTATGAATTTGCCACTCCACACTCCATTAAGTATTGAATCCGAAAAAGCAAAATTATCGAAGTTAAACGCCATTACATCTGCATTAATGTTGAGGTTGGAGATGTTATTGTTAACATACTTTCCTGAAGCATTAATAGCAAAATTATGATTCGGGTTTTCACTGAAAATATCTAAATCAACACTATTATCCCTAAAATTCAGATTTGTTTTTATATCCGAGAAATCATAATACCTTTCATTAACTGCTGATATTACATGAAAAGCAAGACTTTTAGGGTTAAACAACGAATCTTTAAGTAATGCAGATAGTTCGGCTGATAATGTAAGATTAGTTGGTAGGGATTCTGAATTTAATAGTTCTGAAAGATTGGTTTTTAATGTGGAAAATTCTATGTTTAATACTTCATTTTGTAATGTTGCGGTCGTACTTATGTTTCCTATGGACGAAGAGTTTATGGAAAGGTACGTTTCTCCTTCTTTATTTTGTAAATTAAGAGAACCGTGACCATTGAGTGATAGATTTTTTACACTTTGTATATGTTGAGAATAAGTGGGTATTAAATCCGATATTTGAGAAACTATTGTTGAATCAATCTGTAATTCATGAAGGGTAAAATGGGTTTGGTTAGAATCTTTTAGTTGTGCTGTTAAATTGATTTTAGCACGGTTGTTGATTTCTTTCAAGCCTAAACCAATATTTGAATCTCCATTCTTCGTATCGCTAATTATAGAACCTTTAACAATTACATTTAGATTCTTGAAAACAGGGAATAGCGAAGACAAATCTTGAGTGGAAAATTGTCTTACTTGCAAATTGCCATTTATCAGCGGAAAATTATTAGTTAAATTACAAGTAATCTCTGAATCGCTGTAAAGTAGGGTGTTGGGAAGTTCAACGAGGAAATTATTAACAAGCACAGAATCAGCTGTTTTTTCAACTGAAAAGGTTAATTTTTTAATTTCAAAACCACTTGACTCTATACATGATAAATTTCTAACTCTAATGTCAATTTTATTTCTCTCTATCGAATTTATAGATAAGTTTGCATTAAGATTATTAATGGCAAAGTTATCTGGATTTAATCTATCTTGAGTGTTATCCAACCATCTCTTATGAAAAGACAAGTTAGCTCTTGTTATGATTAAAGAACCGATGCTAAATTTAAATTTATTATTTGAGGGTTCGTCAGTATTAGTTAATAAGTCGACAAGAAATTGGTAGTTCAATTCATCATTAGGCGTTTGTTGGTATAACGATATTTGTGTATCCATCAACAAAACAGATCTTAATGTGATCTTTCTTTTAATCAAATCACGCAATAAAATCTTTGCTGAAAATTTTTGACTTTTCAGCAAAATCTCATCGTTTTGATCATAAAATATGGCATTGCTAATAGTGACTCTATTGAACAAGCCAACATCTATATCCCCAATTATAATCTTTGAATCAACAATTTCTGATAATTCTTTCTCCAGTTGTTTTATCCAAATATTCTTGATCGGCTGAAAATTAAGTAGCAACAAAAAGACGAGGTAAGTACCAAGAAGTGTACTTACCAATACTTTTAGTATTTTTGCCGGATGTTTGATAGAATTTATGAATTTGGAGGTTATTTGTTAAATGTAAATACAGAATTTATTTTTCTGTTCGCCTCATATAAATAATACCTTCTGCCAAATGTCTCAACATAGGCAAGAAATGACAATATCCCTTTGTTGCTGATTGTATTGCGAAGTTTAAGCAAACGATCCATGCGTAATGTCCATGCTTATAATATTAAAAAGCCCCACGGCTACGCTGCACTCCTGCATCTATATATACTAAAGATTTCTTTAGCATCGTAGAAGTTTCTACTATTTTTTTGGGGAAATATCTCATGCTCAAGTTCAGACGTAGTGCATCAGTAAGCCAAATATCCTCTTCACCGCATGTTAAGAATTTTGTACCTAACCCAAATCGTTCGTCAAATCGAACAACGCTTTGCACTCTTGAGCGTTTGCATACCATTTCTATGGCAGAAAAAGAATAGTCAGTAGGGATTTCTGTTACATCTCTTTCCTCAAGAGGATAATTCTTTAAGCTTTTACCGGTGTAAGTGCTAGCTGTAAAAAAAGCTACATCTAAATGCGGATGTTTTTCAAAAGTTTCTCTTGCTATAGCAATAGAAGCCTCCGAGAATCTTGCGTCATCATCAGCAAATATAATAAGGTCGGATTTTGCCTTATCTAAAGCTAAATTGCGGTTAGCAGATAAGCCTTCACCCTTGTATTGATATAATGCGACATCTTCTCTTGTAGTAAGCTCAAGAGGAATCAGATCTAAATAACGCTCATCAGTGTATTGGTATGACACGACATACCTTACGCCTTCAATAGGTATTAGCAATACATCTGGAACCTTAACAATTCCTTTATTCAAAGTGCAAATTAATATGTCGATAGTCATAACCTTATTGTTTTATATGTTCAAAAAGCAAAATTACGTTTTTTTTGAATAATAGCAAAGTTAAAATTAACAAGACTTTCTTATAAACGAATCTATTTTACCAGACGAAAAACTCTATGATTTTGAATTATTCTAACAGTTGATTTGTATCATAAAACTTAAGTTATAGACCTATCGGCGTGAAAGTTTAAATTAATAGGCAATTAAAATAAAATATTAGCCACTTATTTTTTTTAGAAAGGCAATTATTTTCACGTTTTATAGTGCAAAAAATATGAAAAATAATTTGGGGTGTAAAATCTTGTTTATAACTTTGTTTTTGGAATGACAACAATTAGTATTGACTAATTGCTAAAGCAAATCTAAATCATTATGAAAAAGCCCATTGACTTACATAAGCCATTAAAACGCTATTTCGGATTTGACAACTTTAAGCATAATCAAGAAGCAATTATTAACAGCCTTCTTGACCGGAAAGACGTTTTTGTATTGATGCCTACAGGAGGTGGAAAGTCGATGTGTTATCAACTTCCAGCTTTGCTCATGGAAGGTACTGCTATAGTCATATCCCCATTGATAGCCTTAATGAAGAATCAAGTTGATGTATTTCGCCATACATCGGAAGATGATGGTGTTGCCCATTGTATTAATTCTTCTTTAAATAAGGCTGCTATTGATCGCGTAAAAAATGATATCCAACGTGGTGTTACAAAACTACTATATTTGGCACCAGAGACGTTGACTAAAGAGGAGAATGTAGAATTTTTAAAGGGGATAAAAATATCTTTTTATGCGATTGATGAAGCACATTGTATTTCGGAATGGGGACATGACTTTAGACCGGAATATCGTAAGATTCGTCCGATCATTAATGAGATAGGTATTGCACCGATAATAGCGTTGACTGCTACTGCAACAGAAAAGGTGAGAAGTGACATTAAAAAAAGTCTTGGTATGACTAATGTCGCAGAGTACAGCAGTTCATTTAATCGTCCAAATTTATATTACGAGGTTCGTCCAAAAACAAATCAAATTGATAAGGATATCATTAGATTTATCAAACAACATTCTGGACGGAGCGGAATCGTATATTGCTTAAGCAGAAAAAAAGTAGAAGAGCTTGCGGAGGTTTTAAGAACTAACGACATTAAAGCTCAAGCCTATCATGCAGGCATGGATCCTGCTACTCGAAGTCAAACACAAGATGCATTCCTTATGGAAGACATTGATGTGATTGTCGCGACTATTGCTTTTGGGATGGGAATTGACAAACCTGATGTGAGATTTGTGATTCACTACGAAATTCCCAAAAGTCTTGAAGGTTATTATCAAGAAACGGGTAGGGCAGGACGAGATGGAGGAGAAGGTATTTGCTTGGCGTTTTATTCGCACAAAGATCTTCAGAAACTTGAGAAATTTATGATTGATAAGCCCGTAGCTGAACAAGAAATTGGGCGACAACTTCTAAAAGAAACCGCAAGTTATGCCGAAAGCTCGTTATGTAGGCGAAAATTAATTTTGCATTATTTTGGTGAAACATATGAACCTGATAATTGCCACAATTGTGACAATTGCTTAAATCCCAAAAAGAAAGTGGAAGCGAAAGATTTTTTATGTAAAGCTATAGAAGCAGTTATAGCTACTAAAGAAAATTTTACAGAAGAATACATTATCGATATACTATTAGGTAACGAAACTGACGAGATTTTAGCGCATCATCATGACGAACTCGAAGTATTTGCTGCTTTAGAAGATCTTGAAGAAAAAATACTTTCTCCTGTTCTCAAACAAGCCGTAATTAGTGGTTACCTTGACAAAGATGTTGAGAATGTCGGAGTGCTCAAGGTTACAAAAGCCGGAAAAGCTTTCCTAAAATCACCCAAGTCGTTTACCATTGTAGAAGACAATGAATTTGACGATCTTGAAGAGGAAGAACCTGTACAAAATGGAGGTTCTTGTGCGGTTGACCCTGTCCTCTATGACATGATTAAGGATCTCCGCAAGCGTATGGCTAAAGATTTAGACGTTCCTCCTTATGTCGTTTTTCAAGATGCTTCACTTGAAGCTATGGCAACTATTTATCCGCAGACTATCAAGGAGTTAGAAAATATTCCTGGAGTTGGTGCAGGCAAAGCAAAGAGATATGGCGAGGAATTCTGTAAGCTCATTAAAAAACATTGTGAGGATAATGAAATAGAACGCCCAGAAGATTTGCGCATACGTACAGTTGCTAACAAGTCAAAACTCAAAGTTAGTATCATCCAAGCTATTGACCGTAAGGTTATGCTTGACGACCTTGCTGAAGCTAAAGGTATCGATTTTACAGAACTTCTTGACGAAATAGAAGCAATTGTATATTCTGGAACAAAAATAAATATTGACTATTTTATTGAAGAAATCCTTGATGATGAGCATATAGATGATATATACGGATATTTTAAAGAGTCAGAGACAGATAACATAGACGATGCCGTTGAAGAACTCGGTGCAGATTATTCTGAAGAGGAAATTCGTTTAGTGCGTATCAAGTTTATTTCAGAAATGGCTAATTAAAACTAACAGACTTAACTATAATGACACAACAGGAAATCAAGACTGAATCTAAAAAGTCTTTAAATTTTATAGAAAAAATCGTTCAGCAAGATTTGGCTGAAGGAAAAAATGGTGGTCGGCTTCAAACTCGCTTCCCGCCTGAGCCCAATGGCTATTTGCACATTGGTCATGCAAAGGCTATAGCAATGGATTTCGGAATTGCTGAAAAATTTGGAGGTGTTTGCTATCTCCGCATGGATGATACTAACCCCCAAAAGGAAGATCTTGAATATGTTCGTGCTATTGAGGAAGACATCCAATGGCTTGGATATAAATGGGGAAAGATTTGCTATGCTAGCGATTATTTTCAAGACTTGTGGGATTTTGCAGAATGGTGTATCATCAACGATAAAGCATATGTAGATGAGCAATCATCTGAAGTTATAGCAGCTCAGAAAGGTACACCTACCGAACCTGGTCAAAATAGTCCTTATCGAAATCGACCTGCAGAAGAAAGTTTGCGCCTTTTCCGTGAGATGAATTCAGGAAACGTGGAACCTGGCAAGATGATTCTTCGCGCTAAAATTGACATGTCAAGTCCCAATATGCACTTCCGTGATCCGATTATGTATCGTGTGCTTAATCTCCCCCATTGGCGTACAGGTAATAAATGGAATGCATATCCGATGTACGACTTTACACATGGACAGAGCGATTATCTTGAAGGAGTAACCCATTCAATTTGTACGCTTGAATTTGTAACTCATCGTGATCTCTATGATCTCTTTGTGACATGGATTAAGGAATGGAAGGGTGATGCCAGTGACATTAATGATAACCGCCCTCGACAGTTTGAATTTAACAAGCTCAATCTCAACTACACTTTAATGTCTAAACGCAACCTCCTAATTCTTACAAATGAAGGTGTCGTTAATGGTTGGGATGATCCTCGTATGCCTACAATCTGTGGTATTCGCCGACGTGGATATAGCCCACAAGCTATTCTTAATTTTATTGATAAAATCGGTTATACAACTTTTGATGCACTTAACGACATAAAACTTATGGAGGCAGCATGTAGAGAAGATCTTAATCTTCGAGCTCTACGTGTAAGTGCAGTTGTAGATCCCGTTCGTTTGATAATAGATAATTATCCCGAAGATCTCGTGGAAGAAATGACAGCCATAAACAATCCTGAAGATGAAAATTCAGGTACTCACATCATTCACTTTACACGAGAACTTTACATCGAACGAGATGACTTCATGGAAGATGGCGGCAAGAAATTTATGCGTTTAGGTCCAGGTAAAGAGGTTCGTCTTAAAAATGGTTACATTATCAAGTGTGATGACGATCCTGCAAAGTGTATTGAAAAAGACGCTGATGGTCGCATTACTTGTATCCATGCTACTTATGATCCAGAAAGCAGAAGTGGTATGCCTGGGGCAGATCGTAAAATTAAAGGTAAGACGCTTCACTGGGTTAGTACCCGATATTGTGTTCCATGTGAAGTACGCGACTATAGTTGCCTTTGGACATGTGAAAATCCTAGAGACTCAATTAAGCAATATGAGAAGGAACACGGAGTTCGTGGCATAGATGCGATGCGTCCATTCCTAAATCCTGATTCATTAAAAATCAATAAACAAGCATTTATTGAGAATTGGGCGGCCACCCTTCCAGCTTTGACATACTTGCAATTCCAACGTATCGGTTATTATAATGTGGATAAGGATTCTACTCCCGAATATCCTGTATTCAATCGTACTGTAGGACTTAGAGATACCAAATAGTAATAAGAAATCCGTAATTACTTCTGAAGTCTATTTGGAATATTGAAATCATACTTTGTATAACAGAGACTGAGTCTATTGATAATCAGTCTCTGTTTTTTTGTATAATTGTTTTACAGCTATATCTCAAAGGTTTCTAATTTAGGTGTTTAGGGATAATCGGTTAACTTGAAGTAATCATTGGAAATAATTCATACTATCTAGTTGTGCTTAAAGAGTGTTCTAGAGACAGATTGTTTCTCTGCTTTGTTATTAAGTTATTTATTTAACCAATATATGAGTCAAAAAAAAACGTATCCACATTATCAACTTTGGATGATGTGGATACGTTTATGATGTGAAATAATAGTTTACCTGAATCTAATCAACTGTAATTAATTAGAAAAAGATAAATTCAAATAGCTTTAACAATCTTAATCTTACCATTTTCATATACAGCAAACGAAGGGGGATTTCCCGATTTAGGGAAGGTGACAGAACCTACGTTACAAATGATTTTTCCTTGAGATGATTTATAAAGTTCTTGGACATGTGTATGACCATAGAATAGGGCATCAATCTGGAGATTGCTTGTGTTCTCTGGCGTAAATTTATGTCCGTGTGTGAGCATAAGGCGCTTCCCTTCGTCTACGATTAAGGCATAATCTGCCATGATGGGAAAATTGAGTAACATTTGGTCAACTTCGCTATCGCAGTTACCTCTTACAGCTATAATTTTATCAGATAATTGGTTCAATTTTTCAGCTACTGATTGCGGATTATGACCTTCGGGGATACTATTGCGAGGACCAAAATTCAGCAAATCGCCAAGTAGCAAAAGCATGTCGCATTGTTCACGATAGAAGTAGTTAATAACCTTATCAAGTGCAGTTTCTGAACCATGAATGTCAGATGCTATGAGATATTTCATCTTGTTATAATCAGGCGTTTGAATGTTTGGGGGATGTTTATTTCAAATGCTCGTTGAAGAAGTTTGAGATACGCGTAAAGAGATGGTATCGTGTTTCACCTCCATTGATGAAGTGGTTGCGGTTAGTGTATATTTGCATGTCAAACTGCTTGCCACTTTGTACGTAGGCTTCAGCAACTTCAGTGCAGTTACGGTAATGCACGTTATCGTCAGCTGTACCATGTATAAGGAGGAGGCTTCCGTGAAGGTTTGATGAGCGTTGAATAGGATTTATGGCGTATCCTTCGGCATTTTCAGCAGGCGTGCGCATATAACGTTCGGTGTAAACAGTGTCATAATATCTCCAGTTTGAAGGAGCTGCTACAGCAACACCGGCCTTGAATACGGGACGTCCTTCTGACATAGACATGAGAGTGTTAAAACCACCAAAACTCCAACCCCAGATACCTATATTTTGCGCATCTACATAAGGTAACGAACTAAGATATATGGCTGCTTCAACTTGGTCGTGTGATTCAAGTTCTCCAAGTCGAAGGTAGGTGCATTTCTCAAATTCAGATCCACGAGCTCCAGTACCGCGACCATCTACACATACAAAGATGTAGCCTTGTTGTGCCATGTAACTTTCGTAGAGCGCACCTCCGTACATACCTATGCCCCAAGCATCTTTAACTTCTTGAGATCCAGGTCCTGAGTATTGGTACATGATTACAGGATACTTCTTTGAAGCATCAAAATCGCGAGGTTTTACCATCCATCCGTTAAGGTTGATTCCCTCTCCAGTGGGGAAAGAGAAGAACTCGATAGAGCCACACAAGTCGCTGACTTTTTGGCGAAGATCAGTATTGTCAATAAGTGTTGTTAGCGTTTTTCCTGATTCATTGCAAAGTGTGGTTACAGGAGGTACTCCTGCTGCAGAATATACATTCATGAAGAACTTAAAATTCTTTGAGAAGGTTGCTGCATTTGTACCTTCAGCTTTAGAAAGTTTTGTGGTATTTCCCTTCTTATCTGTCACATACACAGCACGTCGTAAAGGGCTTTCTTGACATGAAGCATAGTAGCATTTCTCAGTAGCAGGATTGTAGCCATAGAAGTCCGTGATATCAAAATCCCCCTTTGTGACTTGGCGAACCAACTGGCCATTGAGGTTATATAGGTAGATATGGCGGTAATTTGTACGATCAGAAACCATAGCAAAACCTCCATTGAAGAATTTCAATGATTGATAAGCATCCTCTTTAATGTATTTCCCTTCAGCATTAGCTTCGTTAAGTACCATTTTGCATACTGTTGAGCGTGGGTTTGCCATGTAGATATTCATCACGCTTTGGTGGCGATTAAGGGTAACGATAGCGAGTTTTTCAGGATCGCTTGTAAACTTAATACGAGGAATGTACCCGTCCTTTGGTAAGGGGAGTTGAACTTCATTGATTCGGCGACTTTGTATATCAAAGGTAAGAACCTTTACTTCTGCATTTTGAGCTCCAGCTATAGGATATTTGTAGGCATAAGCACCGGGATATTCTGAATTTGTGTTAAGTGAAGGAGCTTCACCTTGGTACATTGTCATATTATAGATGGGCACTTTGCTTTCATCGTAGCGCACCCATGCAAGCATTTTGCTATCAGCAGAGAAGTCAAATGAGCGATTGGTTGAGAATTCCTCTTCGTTTACCCAATCAGGAATACCATTAAGCACTTCATTAAACTTGCCGTCCTTAGTAATTTGGCTTTCGGAATTTCCGAATAGCAACTTCACGAGAAAAAGATTGTTGTCGCGCACAAAAGCAATGAGATTTCCATCAGGAGAGAACAAGGGGACTTGTTGGGGACCTCCATCTGAAAGTGGCTCAAACGTTTTGTTCTCCACGCTATAAATATAGTGAACAGCAGTGTACGAGTGACGGTAGATTGGGGTTGTCTTTGTGCGAAGAAGAATACGAGATTCATCGGGTGACATAGTGTAGCCGTCAATTGCTTGTAACTTTATAGGACCACGTGCTTCATCTACGTTAAATATTACGCTAACTTCTTGGCCTGTCTTAAATGAGCGACGAATAATACGCTTGTGGTCGGGTGAGAGTTGAGTGTATGTTTCTCCATCATTCATTGGAGTAACTCCATAGACATAATGTGGCGAATAAACACCCTTGGTGATGTCTTTCAAATTAAGAGATTCTGCTGTTTGAGCTTTTATATAAAGTCCCCAAAATAACATTGTAGATAATAAAAAAGTGCTAATTTTCATTTCTATAGAGTTTGTTTGTTATATAATTAATTTATCTAATAAACAATAATTCTCGATACTTGGGAAGTGTCCACATATCATCCTCAACTATGAGTTCAAGTTCGTCAATGTGTTGACGAATACTTTGCGAGCCGTCAATAAATGGAGCAACTTCATCGTGGTAAGCTATAGCCCTTTCGCGTATACCGGAAATACGATTGATTCGCTTGCGGGTTTCAATCATCTCGTTAACTTTTGTGACAATCATGTGAGCATGGTTGTTGATTTTTTCAACCAATCCTACATTATATGCGGTGAGTTCTGAAGCTTTTTCTGTAGGGAAGCAACTTTGGATTTTGAGGATGTTATCTACGAGAATACTTTGATATTTTGTAGCAACAGGGATGATGTGATTCATGCAGATATCTCCCAATACTCGAGATTCTATTTGAACCTTCTTAAAGTAGGTTTCCCATTTGATTTCGTTCCTCGCAACCAATTCAGCCTTTGTCATTATGTTCATGCGTTCAAACATTTTTACAGAATCAGGATCTAGGTATCGGTCGTAAACAAGTGGCGTGGAGCTTTCGCAATCCAATCCTCTTTTAGAAGCTTCCAGTCTCCATTCATTAGAATAGCCATTCCCGTCAAAATGAATAGGGCGACACACTTTGATGTCTTCTCTCAATACTTGCAATATAGCACTTATTTTTTCTTCTCCTTTGCTCAATCTATTATTGACACGTTCTTTGAAACTTGCCAGCGCATCAGCTACAGCTGCATTAAGTGCTATCATTGTGCTTGCAGGATTAGCGCTTGATCCTGTAGCGCGGAATTCAAATCGATTACCTGTAAAAGCAAAGGGAGAAGTACGGTTGCGGTCTGTGTCGTCAACGCTGAGTTCTGGAATCTGAGGCACATCCAAGCGTACAGCGTGTTTTCCTTCCATTAGGAAGTGAACATCATCATTTGAATGCTCTATTTTATCAAGTAGTTCAGAAATCTGCGAGCCTAGGAAACTGGAGATGATTGCAGGAGGAGCCTCGCATGCACCAAGGCGGGGAGCATTGGTGGCACTCATAATGGAAGCTTTCAGAACACCGTTGTGTTGATAGACCCCCATTAGTGTTTCTACAACGAACGTTATAAATCGTAAATTTTCTTCAGGAGTTTTTCCTGGAGCATGAAGAAGAATGTTGTTATCTGTTACTAGTGACCAATTGTTGTGCTTGCCACTTCCATTGATGCCTGCGAAAGGTTTTTCATGTAGAAGACATCTAAATCCATGTTTGCGTGCCACTTTTCGCATCAACGACATGAGCAACATGTTGTGGTCGATAGCCAAATTGCATTCCTCATATATTGGAGCTAATTCAAATTGGTTGGGCGCTGCTTCGTTATGACGTGTCTTACAGGGGATGCCAAGTTCGAGTGCTTGAACTTCAAGATCTTTCATGAATTCAGCTACTCGTTCTGGTATCGCTCCGAAGTAGTGGTCATCCATCTGCTGGTTTTTTGAACTTTCATGCCCCATAAGTGTACGACCAGTTAAGAGAAGGTCGGGGCGTGCAGCATAGAGTCCTTCATCAACAAGAAAGTATTCTTGCTCCCATCCCAAATTTGTAGTAACACTCTTAACTTCGGGATTGAACAACTGTGCCACAGCTGTTGCAGCTTTGTCAACAGCAGCAAGAGATTTTTTTAATGGTGCTTTATAATCGAGTGATTCACCTGTATATGAAATGAATACGGTGGGAATCATGAGTGTATCACCAACGATAAATACTGGTGATGCGGGGTCCCAAGCAGAGTAACCACGCGCTTCAAAAGTAGAGCGCATGCCTCCGTTGGGAAATGAAGAGGCGTCAGGTTCTTGTTGTATTAACAGTTTACCAGAGAAGTTCTCAATCATTCCACCCTTACCATCGTGTTCAACGAAAGCATCGTGCTTCTCTGCTGTACCTTCGGTAAGAGGTTGAAACCAGTGGGTGATATGTGTCGCTCCCATCTCCATGGCCCAACGCTTCATACCTTTAGCAATTTCGTCTGCTGTAGCCATGTCTAATGTGGTTCCACCTGCAATAACTTCCTGTAGTTTTTCATAAACTTCTACAGGAAGGTATTTCCACATTTTCTTTTGGTTGAATACGTATTTTGCAAAATATTCAGATGGTCGCTTTCCTGGAGCTGGAACCTCAAGAGGATGCTTCTTGAAGGCTTCTTCTACAACTTTGAATCTAAGTGACATATTATAACTTAATGAAGTATTATTTTCTTGGTGTACTATTATATGAAATTTACTGCAAAAATAATTCAAAATTCTGGGTAAATTACGAGCTTTGGTAAAAACTTCAACATCGAATTACCTTAATTTTCTTAAATCCAAAGTTATATCAATATATTCACTTTTTCCTTCAATGTATTCTTGGTAAAGGTATTCAGCGTCTTTACCCCTTAACAAGTGACATTTACCACATAGTTCGCAATTGTGAATACATTCCCATTGTGTGCGTACAAAATTAGCACGCTCTTCTCGCGTAGAGGTTGTTATGGAAGGAGGCGTATTCATTTTAGATCTAGGATTTCTTTTTGAAGCAGTTCCAAGAAAGTTGCGGCATGTCCACCATCCATTTGTACATGGTGGAATTGGAAGGATATGGGGAGGA
>JAEIGA010009033.1_pt1 | contig 15078 bp, 10 predicted proteins | sample 9270691 | NCBI WGS metagenome assembly JAEIGA01 (sample SAMN17057246, study PRJNA624740) | gut metagenome | biome: biome; isolation source: fecal sample | host: Bos grunniens | place: China: Xizang | collected 2019
GGCATCCTCTTCGGAGTGCTGATGCTTTTGAGCGGTGCAGCCCAGCTCGTGATTGCCAGCTCCAGCGGCAACTACCTCATGATGAAGGGGTATGTGGTCATAGGAGGAGTGATAGACCTGCTTTTGGGTATCTTTCTGTGTATCTATCCGGGTGTTACGATTGTCCTGCTGCCCATTTTTCTAGGGATATGGATGCTCTACCACAGTTTTATAATTATTGCCTTCGGCGGTGATATGGACACTTTCAGGATTCCGGACGGCGGCTGGGTAATCATCGGAGGAATCCTGCTCCTGATACTCTCGATAGTCGTACTGATAAATCCTCTCGGAGCAGGAATTGAGACAATAATCATTCTTGCTGGAATTGGACTTCTCGTATTTGGAGCCCTTCTGTGCATGCTATCGATGAAACTTCGGGATATACATAAATATTTTGATGCCCCGCAATCCTGAAGTCCCTTTTATATATGGAATCTACGGTCTTTCTGTTTATCCGGAATACCGTAGATTTTTTTATATAATTTTTTGCTGTTTCTTATTATGAAGTTCCGTCAAAGATTCTATATTTGCCGTCTATGATCAAGGTACTTCTTCTTATAGACTGTGCAAGTGAGCACGATAGGAAACTGCTTCGTGGAATGATGCGTTATTCCAAGGAGCAGGGCCCTTGGCTTTTTTACCGTCTTTCCCCGGATTTCCGCTATGGCGGCAACAGGGAGGAATGGGCTCTGCAATGGGCCCGTGAGTGGAAGGCAGATGCCATTGTAGGACGTTGGGATGATAAGAAAACGGGCCTTCTGCGTCAGCTTGATATACCGGTAGTACTTCAGAATAACAGAAGCCGTAGTGATGTTTTCTCTAATCTTACTGGCGACTATCACAGTACAGGGAAAATGGCGGCACAATATTTCAGGAAGAAGCTCTATACCGATTTTGCATTCTTTGGAGTCGAGGATATTGTGTGGTCGGAGGAGCGTTGCAAGGGATATGAAGAAGAAGTCAGGACTCACGGCGGCGGTTTCTATTCTTATATGGAACCTGAGGCCGGTGATGACAGGGAAAGGATAATCCAATGGCTCAACTCTCTTCCCAAGCCAGTTGCACTTTTCTGCTGTGACGACGCTCATGCACTGTTTATTACTGAGACATGCAAAATTGCAGGTATCCGTGTTCCTGATGATATCGCCGTTCTGGGTGTGGATGATGACGAGCTTCTTTGTGATATTTCCGATCCGGCCATTTCGTCCATAAAGATGGATGTGGAGAACGGAGGCTATATGACCTGCCGCCTTCTCAATGAGAGGATACATAAGCGTGACCCTCGCCCTTTCAACGTGGTGATAAAGCCTCTTGATATCAAGGAAAGAGCTTCTACTCTTATATATAATATAAAGGATAAGCGTGTCCTGGATATTATCAGATTCATAGATGCCCACTATTACGAGGATCTGGGAATGGCGGATATCCTTTCCCGCGTCCCTCTTTCGCGCCGTAGTATCGAGATGAAATTCCGTCAGGAAGTCGGCATGACCATATATCAGTATCTGCTCAGTGTCCGCGTGGACCATCTGGCATATCTGCTTCGTACGACATCACTGCCATTCTCGGAAGCTGTATATAAGGTCGGTTTCCGTGATTCAGTCAATGTGGCCCGCGTCTTCCGTAAATTCAAGGGTTGTTCTCCATCAGAATATCGTAATAGGTATTGCGCTATCTGAGTGTAAATTTGCGATATTTTGCGTTAAAGTTCTGTTCGGTAAACTAACTTTGTGACCTGAACACGAACTAATAACCGCAAAATGGAAAATAAAAGACAGTATTACATGTCCCTTGCGATGGTAGGGTGCCTATTCTTCGTATTCGGACTTGTTTCATGGGTGAATTCCATCCTTGTGCCATACTTCAAAGTGGCATGCGATCTTCAGAGCGGAGTCCAGACCTATCTGGTGACTTTCGCCTTCTATATCGCCTATCTGGTGATGACAGTTCCTGCATCTTTCCTACTGAAGAAAGTGGGGTATAAAAAAGGAGCTATGATCGGACTTTTAATCATGGCAACCGGTACCCTTCTTTTCTGGCCGGCAGCCTTGACAAGGACTTACGCTATGTTCCTTGCTGCATTATTTGTAATAGGAACATCACTTGCCATATTGCAGTCGGTTGCGAATCCTTTCGTCACCATAATCGGTCCTCATGAGAGTGCAGCCAAGCGTATAAGCGTGATGGGCGTCTGCAACAAGTTTGCAGGTATCATAGCTCCTCTCCTTTTTGCTGCTGTTGTGATACGTCCTGAGGATAAGGAAATAATGGCTGCAGTGGAGTCAGGATTGCTCGTAGGTCCAGTAAAGGAGGCGGCTCTTGATGAGATGATCAGGGGAGTCATCCCGCCTTATCTTGTGCTTACTGTATTTCTAGCAATATTTGCAGTTATATTCTTCAAATCTCCTATCAGAGATATCAATCCTGACGAGGACAATAAGTCAGTGGAGGGAACCCAGGACCGTAGATCCGTATGGGATTATCCTTATCTGGTACTAGGAGTGCTTGCCCTTTTCTGTCACCTCGGCAGCCAGCAGATTTCTATTGCGACTATCATAGAATATGCCCAGAGCATGGGGATGGACCTCGATTCGGCAAAAGTGTTTCCATCTTACACCCTTGCCTGCATTCTTGGCGGTTATCTTTTGGGAATCATATTTATTCCTAAATATATATCACAGCAGAAGGCGCTCGTGGTCTGCACGATAACAGGACTCATACTCTCTGTGCTTGTACTTGCCCTTCCGTTGAAGGCCTCCATATGGTGTGTGGTACTTTTGGGCATCCCTAATTCGCTCATCTATGCCGGAATCTGGCCTCTTGCTATCCGAGGCCTCGGAAAATGGACAACCCTTGGCTCGTCGCTTCTTGTCATGGCCCTCTGCGGAAACGCCATCCTGTCGCTTCTCTATGGTCTGATGACCGACTACATGAGTCTGCAGGCTTCTTACTGGCTTCTTATCCCATGCTTCATATATATGATTTTCTATGCAGTGTGGGGATATAAGATCGAGAATTGGTGTAAACTAAATTAATAACATTATGGACAGAAAACCTTTTTTACGATGTGTTACGAAGTTAATACTCGTAATTCTATCTGTGTCGTCTGCCTTGACCTTGTCCGCTCAATCAGGGTTGGAAATCAAAGGAAAGGTGACAGATAAGAATGGAGACCCATTACCGGGAGCTGCAATTCTCGTCGTCGGTCAGAAAGGTAATGGCGCTATTGCCGATATTGACGGAACCTATAGTGTGACGGTTCCGGGCAGGAAATCCAAGCTGCAGTTTGTTTATCTCGGTTATGTGGAACAGGTTGTACCTGTTGGAAACACGAATGTGATAAATGTACAGCTTGAGGAGGACTCGCAGACTCTTGATGAAGCAGCAGTTGTTGCTGTCGGATATGGCGAGGTCAGGAAACGCGATATTTCAGGATCGGTCGTGTCTGCAAATATGAGTGAGATTGCGAAATTGCCTGTTACTTCTGTTCTTGACGGTGTCGCCGGTAGAATCAGCGGTTTGCAGATAACTTCTGCCGACGGTACTCCTGGACAGTCGTCAAATGTCGTTATTCGCGGAGGAAACTCCATTACGGGTGATAATAATCCGTTGTATGTGGTTGATGGATTTCCTACGGAAAATTTTGACATCGGAACGTTGGATCCTTCTGAAATAGAGAGTTTCGTGGTTCTTAAGGATGCTTCCTCTACTGCGATATATGGTTCCCGAGGAGCAAATGGTGTTATAATCATTAATACCAAGAAAGGTGTTGCTAATCAGAAACCAGTCATTTCATATAGGGGATCTGTGGGTCTGGATAATATTACAAAGACCATGGAACTGATGAATCCTTATGAATTCGTGGCTTTGATGTATGAACGTTCTCCTAGTGCCACCAATGAGACATATCTTGCTGACAGAACGTTGGAAAGCTATCGTGGAGTTGAAGGTATCGATTGGCAGGACAAACTCTTCAGACCGGCATGGAAACACACTCATACACTGTCGATCCGAGGCGGTACAAATGCTACAAAGTATAATCTGTCGGGATCATTCCTTGATCAGCAGGGTCTTATAATCACTTCTAATTATAAGAAGTACAATCTTAAGATGGATATCGAGTGGCAGCTTTACTCATGGCTGAAAGCCGGAGCTTCTGTCAATTATATCAATCATACATATTCCGGTGCTCAGCCTACAATATTTTCAGGTCATAACAGCGTTCCTAATGTTATGTATTACACTATGTATAACTGCTGGACTTATATGCCTGTCAATTATACAGGTTCGTCATATGTGCTTGAGAATGAACTCAGAGATCCGGATATGCCTGAAGGTGACTATCGTGTGAATCCTGTGCTGTCTACTCAGAATGAGCTTCGCGAGTTCAATACAACCACGCTCAGAATCAACGGATTCCTCGATTTCAAGCTGACAAAGCATCTGTCCTTCAAGTCTATCGGCCAGGCATATCAGTACAGATATCAGGCAGAGCAGTTTAATAACTCGATGACAAGAAACGGTCAACCTCACTCTATGCGTCAGGTCAATGGATCGTTCTCCACTACCAAGACAGCCAGTTGGGTGAATGAGAATATCCTTACTTATGCGAATTCTTTCGATGCTTCCAGACATAGCCTTATGGCAACCGCGGCGATGACTTTCGAACAGGTAGGTTCGTCAAAGTACGGCTATGCCAGCGAGTTTATCCCTAATGAACAGCAGGAAATGGCTTCTTTGGCACAGGGTAGCGTATATAGTACTACTTCCAGCATAGATACAGGCACAAAGCGAGTGTCTTTTCTCGGTCGTGTGATATATAGCTATCTGTCAAGATATTCCATAACCATGTCGATGCGTGCTGACGGTTCTTCCAAGTTTGCAAAGAAGAATAGGTGGGGATATTTTCCTTCAGTGTCTGCAGGATGGGATTTCGGTTCTGAAAAATTCCTTAAGGATCAGAAGGTTCTCACAAATGGTAAGTTGAGGGCAAGCTGGGGTATTACCGGAAATGACAGAATCGGAAGTGATGATATGTATCAGCAGATGGAGGTATATTCAGGTACTACCGGATATCCTCTTGGAGATGAATGGCAGACATATTCATATATATCATATCCGGGCAACCCGAATCTGAAGTGGGAGAAGACAATTCAGACCAATATAGGTATTGATCTCGAGTTCTTCAAAGGCAGGATATCTTTTACTGGAGATGTTTATCGTAAGGATACACGGGATCTTCTGCTGAAGGCTCCGCTTTCAGGACATACCGGATATGGTGCACTTACAACTAATGTGGGACATGTGCGCAATGAGGGTATTGAACTTTCCTTGACGACAAAAAATATCAAGACTAGAAGTTTCCAGTGGACATCTGATTTCAATATCTCGTTTAACAGGAACAAGGTGTTGGCTTTGGCTGTCGGTCAGCCGAGCATTCTCAAGTCTGTCAGTTGGGAACATACTTTTGGTGATGAGGCGTGTTATATAACAGAAATCGGTCAGCCGGTCGGACTTATCTATGGTTATGTCTGGGATGGTGTGTATCAGACTGATGACTTCATCTATGGCTCGAACGGCATACCTACTGCGAAACCTGGAGTTCCTACATATACCGCGAATGTTCCTGGTGATATCAAGTACAAGGATATAAACGGAGACGGCCTTGTCAATGCTGATGACAGACAGGTGATCGGTAATCCGAATCCTATTCATACAGGCGGATTCAACAATACTTTTCGTTATAAGAATTTCTCTCTGGGTGTTTTCTTCAGATGGTCATATGGAAATGATGTGTTGAATGCAAACCGTCTGGTAATGGAGAATGGTGGCAAGCTTCTTACAAACCAGTTTGCAACATTCGTAGACAGATGGAGTCCTGATAACCAGGATACTGATATGCATCGTCTTAACAGTAACGGATTGAAGTATTATTCATCAAGAGTTGTCGAAGATGCATCATACCTCCGTCTTCAGAGCCTGTCGCTCAGTTATATAATTAAAAAGGCATGGCTCAAGAAGGTCCATATGTCTGAGGCCTGGGTTACTTTGACGGCTAACAATCTGTATACATGGACCAATTACTCGGGATTTGATCCGGAGGTGTCATCAAGGCATAGTGCTATGACTCAGGGATTTGACTTCTCGGCATATCCACGTGCATGTACATATGCATTATCGGTTAATTTGAAATTCTAATCTTTGGACGCAATGAAAAGGATTATTATATATGTTTTGATGGCAGTTTTACCTGTCTTGTCTTCATGTGAGGATTTCTTCCATACTGAACCGAAGAATTTTCTTCATCCGGACAATTATTATGTCAATAAAGCATCCGTTGATGCAGGTCTGATGGGTGTATATCAGATAATGGTGTCCCCATTTGCGTATAGTTCAACTACGGCTGCTACGATATATTCAGGAAACGCGCTTCCTATTCTGTTTACGACAAGCGACCTTGAATATTTTTCCGGAACCGGCCAGACTTATTATGCAAGTATGTTTAATTTCACTCCTTCAGAGCCATATGTGATATCATATTGGGGAGGATGTTATGTCGGGATTTCCAGAGCCAACAGTTTCATATGGTATATGGAGAATGCAGATATTCCTGATATGACACAGGAGGAATTGGATGCAGCTATCGGTGAAGCATACTTCCTGCGCGGGTTCTACTATTGGCACCTGGTGTCAAATTTCGGAGCCATACCTCTTGTTACGGATGGTGGTGCTGAAATCGTCTCACATAGAGCCCGATCCTCGGTTCGTGAGGTTTATGAACAGATTCTGGATGATATGACAAAGGCTGAAGGAATGGTGTACGATGCTGATCATTTTGCACATTCCGGCAGAGTGACCAGGACACTGGTGCAGGCGATGTTGGCAAGGGTATGCCTGTATATGGCAGGTAATCCGCTGAATGACACTTCCAGATATGAGGATGCGCTTAAGTGGGCCCGTAAGGTGAAGGAGTCACAGCTCCATAGTCTCGATCCTGATTATAGCGCTGTTTTCAAGCGTCTTATGAATGATGAGTATGAGACAGTCTACAGGGAGTCTATGTGGGAAGCTGAATTCAAAGGTGTTGATGGAGAGACTCCGAGGACGGACGGAAGATGGGGAAGTCCTAACGGTGTTCTCTGCAGGGATCCGAGTATCGGTGTTACATGGTCTAATCTCTGTGTATCGAGGGTTCTTGAGAACTATTATGCCGAAGATAAGGATGATAACCGATATACATGGAATGTGTGTCCATATGACTGGGGTACCGGAACTACAGGAGTCAAGAGAGAACGTTCGATTGAATTCAGGAATATAGGTAAGTTTAGAAAGGATGCAGTAGTTGGTGGCTCAGGCGAAACCAGAACATCAACAAACTTCCCGATAATGAGATATTCTGATGTGCTTCTGATGCTTGCTGAGGCAGCTAATGAATTTGAAGGCCCTACAGATGAGGCAATCGCAGCACTAAATGAAGTAAGAGCCCGTGCCGGTGTCAAATTATGTGCGAACAATACTATGGATCCCGACATGATTGTTTTGGCCAGTCAGGAGGAATTCCGAGAGTTCATTAAAAAGGAAAGGGCAAGGGAACTCTGCTTTGAGGCAACCCGCAGACTTGACCTTGTGCGATGGGGAGAGTTGGTAAAGAATGTCCAGTACATGTCTTCTATCTCAACAGTAGCAAACGCCAAACGCCCTGGCAACTATATTTCGGAAAAACATAACCTCCTTCCTATTCCGGCTATGGAACTGAATAGCAATATGCTTATTAAACAGAATCCGGGTTGGTAATTAAATGAACTGATATGAGACAAGTTATAAATACCTTATATATAGCGATTGCAGCAGGATTCCTGATGTCATGTGAGCAGGAAGTCGTAGTTCCTGATTTTGATGTGAGCGCAGTCGTTGAAAAGACTAGTGTCATTGCTGAAGACGGTGAAACCGTTCTGGACGCGTATAATGTGAAATTTACCTTCACCGGAGCTCCGGACAATATTGTTTTCTATTCCGGAGAAAATGGCTCAGACTATAGGAACCGTGACCGTGATACAAGGGTGGTGACTCCATATATGAATTTTACATCAACTTATACAGGAAGCACTCCTAATACTCTCCGTGTCCTTGTATCTAATGATTTCGTTCCTGAATATGAATATCTTGCAGGAACTCCGACTGAAGCATTATATACGACCTGGGGTGTACGTAACGCTACATGGACTGATATAACAGACCGTTTCAACATTCCGGGAAATAAGCTTACCGTGGGACCTCAGGAAAGCGGTGAGGCAATCCTGTCTGAGTTCAATGTAAACACGCCTTTGTTCGTGGCTTTCCAGTTTAAGGCACAGACACAGGATATGACCTCTCCAGGAGTTTGGTCGTTCTCTGGTTTCAATATCAGGAATGTACTTCTTGACGGTACGTCAGAGAGTTATGTCGTAGACGGAATCAGTAACTTATGGAAGAGTGTCGATCTTGCTGATCCTATTCAGTGCTCACGTGGAGTCGGCAAAGCAAGCTTGACTGCTTCAGATGCTTCAGATATAGATACGTATCTTATCTCTACTCCATTTTATCCGTCCAATGTTACTCCAGATACTGGACTTGCAATAAAGTCTATCGATCAGAATCTGTATGAGTACACCCATACATATGTGTCTCCGGAAAAAGAAAGTGTATATGTCGCTTTTATTGCCACAAACTCATTATATGGCAAAGTCAGTACGGTGGTACGCGAATTTGAACTGAAATTCGAATAATGTAAAGTTTAATGACCGTAAATCAAGCATAATATGAAAAAAATTATCTATTTCTTTATTTTTTCAATTGCTTTGTTCTCTTGTCAGGAGATGGAGACAGAATTGAAACCGAACGAGTATCTGAAAATAGATCGTCAGATGCTTATGTTTGATGATAAATCAGCTTACGGCTACATCAATATCGAGTCCAATGCAGCATGGACATTGGAATGTAATGATACGTGGCTGGATTTCTCTGCGACTTCCGGTACTGGAAATGATCTTGTCAAAGTCACTGTCGATGCAAACGTTTCCACTGTTGCAAGAGAGGCTACTGTAGTAATCACAGCTGAAGGTGGTATCAGCAAGCAGGTACACATCACGCAGACTATGCTGGAGTTCATGATAACAGCTCCTTCTGTGGGTGTGCTTGGCAGGGAAATAACCTTGACTGGAAGCGGACTGGTTCTGGTTGAAAAGGTTATGTTCAACGATGCTGAGGGAGTCATCTCCGAGGACAGGACTGATGACCTGATCGTTGTTACTATTCCACAGGATGCTCCTCATGAAGAAGTGGACCTGAAGGTTATCTATGATAGTGCCAAGGAAATGAATGTCGGCAGGATAAGACTCCTTACTTTGGAAGAAGTATCTCCTGTTGTTACATTCCCTGAACGATTGGTACGTTGTGGAGGTGAGGTCTTGTCACTTCCTTGTACATTCCCTGAAAAAGTCCTTTCAGTCGCTTTTGTCAATGGAAACGATTCTTATGCAGGAACTATAGTAAGTACAGCCAGTGAGATTCTTTCTGTGATGATTCCTGACACAGCTCCTCAGGGAATATACGATATGAAGATCGTGTATGATGAAGGTCGCATGGAAAAGACTGTGGGTACATTCAGTATGGCCCTTGATGGAGGAGAGTATTACATGTGGGATAATATTACAGTTTATGCACAGAATTATCCTGGAAAGGAGGAGAAGATATTCTGTCTTGAAACCGGTATGATGGTCTCTGTGGACTGGGTATATAAACATAAGATATTGATTAATTCTAATCACCCTGGTAACGCTCTGGGCAACTTGGATAATCAGCCTCGTGGATATCATTATATCGCCCTTAGAGGTGAAACTGATCAGCTGCGTCTGATTAATCCTAATGAAGCAGGCTATATGTCAGCATTCAATGTGGCAGCCGGAGCGACATTCGGAGATTATGAATTGCCTCAGGTGAGATTCTCTTCTCGCGTGGAAAAAGATCCATATCAGCAGCATCAGGCATATCCTGCAGAATATAAGGGTAATACTACCCACACACCAGGAGACCGTTAGAAAGAATGTTATAACGCTATTAAGTCCGGAAATCTGAAAGTGTCACAGTGGAGCGGTGTTGCATCTGAATTCGGAGCATATAGTACTGCTTCGTTGTATAGGTCGCGTCTGTCTGGAAATAATATGGAGAATTATGGTCATGCGACAAATCATGACATGAGAATATTGTTTGACAACTATACAGCTACAATCAATCCAGCCGGTACCGGAACAGTAGCACCTGGAACAAAACAGTATTGGAATAATGTACAACAGGCCCGTGATGGTTGGGTAGAGAGTTTCCATGGCGGTGTTGTCCTTTGGACTGCCAACTATGGTAATAATGGAAACATCAATCATGCATGTGCTGCTCAGATGAATGGTGCGCTTCAGCTTTTGGGTTGGACTGGTGAAGAAGGAAACGGAGCTTCAACAGGTTCGATGACATTGAGAATTTTCAGGAAGAAGGTATATGATGAGAGTGTCTATAACTATAATCCTACAATGTAAATGTTTAGATATATGAAAAGAATACTTATGACCTTGTTGCCGATATTGCTAGTGTGTTGTTCGTCAGGCAATATAGAAGGCCAGAAAGCGGTTTTTACTATCGGTGAGAATCTTTTGAATGGCATTGAGATACCAGCGAATAAATATGAGAAGACTTTTCCGGTAACTTCTGATGCCGATTGGGAAATCGTCAGAAGAAGCGGCCAGCAGTGGATCGATATCGCTCCGGCTAAAGGCAATGGTGATGGCTCTGTGACTGTCTATGCAGAGAAGAATAACTCTGGCCAGAGACGTCGTGCCTTCTTCGATGTCAAGATCAACGGTGTCAAGTCCTATGTGATAGAAATCTGTCAGACTCTTGAAGTGGTTGAAGAGCAGGAACCTGATCAGGGAGGTGAAGGTGACACTCCGGATCCGTCGGATCCTGTTGTTCCGGAAGTTCCTGAAGAGTTTCCGATAATTGCATGGGCTGACATTCCAGAAGACAAATCTGCTGAAAGGTTCCCATCCATGAAGGCTGCTGGAATAAATATTTATCTTGGCATTTATACCGATCTGAAGACCGCTCTCAGTGTTCTGGATATAGCACATAATGCAGGAGTGAAGCTTATACTTCAGTGTCCTGAACTGCTGACCGATCCAGTGTCGACAGTCAAGGCCATAATGAATCACCCGGCCTTATATGGATACTTTGTTGAGGACGAGCCTGGAAGAAATGATTTTGCACAGTGGGCTGAAATAGTTAAGGCTGTTCAAAGCGTCGATAGCAAGCATGTCTGCTATATCAATATTTATCCGAACTGGGCGTGGGGTAAGATTGATAAGTACCCGACTAACGTAAATGATTATCTTAATACTGTTCCAGTCAGGATGTTGTCGTTTGATAATTATCCGGTGGTCTCTATTAATGATGCTCCTAACTCATTGCGTTACGACTGGTATTTCAACCTTGAAGTGATAATGGAGGCATCCAAATCCAGAAATATACCGTTCTGGGCTTTTGCACGAGCTAATTCGAAGGAATGGGAGTATGAGGGAGATAAGATCTTCTATCCGATTCCTACCACTCAGGAATTACGTGCGCAGATGTTTACTAACCTGGCCTATGGAGCTCAGGGTCTGCAGTATTTCACCTACTGGGGACTGGAGACAAACTCAGGAAAAACCAGAGTTTACGAACGCGCTCAGGCGGTTAATGCTGACATTCGTGCTCTTTCAAAGGTGTTCCTGGGATGTAACGTGATATCAGTCGGTCATACTGGAGAATTGCCAATCGGTACCAAAGCTCTTGGTCAGCTGCCTTCAGTGTTCAGCAAACTTGAGACAAGCTCCGGTGCGGTGGTTTCTCATATAGAAAACGGAGATAAATATTATCTGGTTATTGTAAACCGTAGTATACAAGAGTCTATGACCCTGACAATAGAAGCCGACGCTTCCGTGCAGAGAGTCCTCAAGAATGGTAATGTGGTGGCAATGACAGGCACTACTTACAACATTATTGAAGGTGATATGGAAATATTCTGTTGGAATAAATAAAGTATAATCACAAATACTATGAAAAAGATGAAAACTCATGAATTGATCGGGCACACATCAGAATATGTGCTTCCGGGTGTTTCCATTATCGAAATGGAATCAGAGCATGTTTTATGCGGTTCAGGATGGAATGATGGTTCTATACAGGACGATGAGGATGATTGGAATGTTATACCAACTATTTAAATGATGACGCCATGAAAAAGAATATATTTATTTTAGCTCTTATTGGCGTGACAATGTTCTCATGCCAGAAACCGGAATTTTCAGAGGATCTTGATCTTTCTGTCAAGCCGACAATTCAGAAAACTTTGTCTGTGGATGCAGGAATATGGGCTCAGGACGATGTCAAGTCGTCATATGTTGAAGGAACAGGTATTACTCTCAGCGGAACAGAAACTATCAGTGTTTTCTATGCAGATGGAGCCTCACCAGTAGTTGCTTCACCGGCAGGAAATGGAAAGTATTCATTCTCTCATGCTGAGGTAGCAGGTGCTGAGACTTATAACTATAACTATTTGATGCCACATAACACCACTACTAAGGCGGATGGTACCGCACGTCTTTTTGCAGTGCAGTATCCTGGTGTGGGTACATATGATCCGGCATATGATTTCCTTCTGGGAGAGCCAAGCCTGAATGTTTCGAAATCAGCTTCTGAAGTGGAAGTCACCAGGTTCAAAAGACTTTCAGCACCGTTTAACTTTGTTATCAATGATGTTTACCAACTGCTCAAGAAAGAAGATGTCCAGGTGGTTACCGTTGACTTCAGCGGTTATGCAGAGCCAGTAGCAGCAGATTTCGTCGCTGCATTCTCAAGTGACTATGCTGCAGCAGGAATATCTGGCACAGTTTCAGGAACCGGATCCACTGCATTGACAGCAGTATATCCTGAAGGTCTTCCTTGGGAAAATGATGAGTACAATGTATGGTTCTCATCTCTTCCGGTAGAACTTAAGGCCGGTCAGGTTGTTTCGCTAACAATGTCTACAAAGACGATGACTCTCACCTGCAAGTCTGAAATTCCGTCTGATTTTGTTCTCAAAAATGACAAGTTGAACAAGATACCGTTCAAGCTGTCACGATTCAAGACAGATTATGCAAACGAGAAATCTCAGACAACAGTATATGCATCTGGAACATCAATTGCTTCTAATAGCGGTACCCTTGCAGTCCCTGCTGCAGATGGATTCAGAGTTTCTAATATGAAGGTGTATGCTCAGGCATCATCTTTCGCATCTGCTGCTACTCTTGCAGAACTTGTGGTCAAATCTGGTGATACAGAAGTTGCTCGCAAGCCGTTCAACCTTGCCAATACATCTGATATGAACGGCGGATGTGTGGAGTTTGATGGTCTTAGCTCATATCCTGACCTTACTCTCTCATTCGTTACCGGAGACGCTTCGACAGAGCATCTAGCCGTAATTTCTGCTATCACAACCCTTCTTGTGGAGGCGGATGTGCCTGAGTTCACTTTCCCTGAACGTCTTGTACGCTGCGGCGGTGAGGATCTTGTCCTTCCATGTACTGCACCAAGCAAGGTTACCAAGGTGTCTCTTGTAAGTTCTGATGCTACAGTAGAAACTACCATAAAGAGTGCAGCAGATGGAAATCTTACTGTGAGCATTCCTGCAGATGCAGCTCAGGGTATCTACGATGTAAAGGTTGCTTATACATCTGGAGAATCTGAGGTTGAGATGATTATCGGCACCTTCAGTATGGCTAAGGACGGCGGTGACTATTACAGGTGGGACAACATTTCTGTATATGCTCAGAGTCATGCTAATGCTGAAAAGATATTCTGCCTTGAGACCGGTATGATGGTTACCGTGGATTGGGTTAAACAACATGAGATACCAATTAATATGGCAAATCCAGACAAAGCAGTCGGTACACTTGCCGACCAGCCAAGAGGTTATCATTATATAATCCTAAGAGGTTATAGTGGTTATATTAGCCTTATCAATCCTAATGCTTGGAATACATTGAAGGGCGTATTCTATACAAGCGATCAACAGACATTTGACCATTACACATTGCCGATGGTAAGATACTCATCACGTATTGAAAAGGAGCCTTATGGTCAGAATCAGGCATATGATTCCGCTAAAGGCGGTAATACGACACATACGCCAGGAGCTAATGAGATAGCTTGTTATGATGCGATAAAGAGCGGTAAACTTACTGTAGCTCAGTGGAATGCAGTCGCAACTGATTTCGCAAAGTCAGCAAATAATTATGGTCTTGCGCCTAATCGTTCAATGACAGGTAATAACATATACTACGGACATGCCCTTGGCGATGGAATGCATATTCTTTTTGATACATATGCATACGATAAGAATTTCTGGCAAAATCTGGATCAGGCGCGTGAGGGTTGGAATGAAAGTTTCCACGGAGGTGTCGTGCTCTGGTCTGCTCTTGTGGGTACCACAGGAAATGTAGGCGCAGCGGGATCGCGTTATATGAATGGTGCTCTAGAACTTGTAAGTTGGTCAGGAGATGCTGGTACAGAAAGAACTCATGGTTCAATGACATTGAATGTCTTCAGACGTAAGACCGGCTACGAAGAGCATTACAATTACGATCCAAACAAGTAAAATAAATAATCAGATATGAAGAAACTGCATATTGTAGTTTGCATTCTTTTATCTTCGATATTCTTTTCTGCCTGCTGCGGTAATGCAGGCAGAAAAGAATTTTCGTCTCGTTTCGATATGAAGGGAATAGTCCTGACTGTCAATGATCTTGAGAATGTAGACTGGGCTGCATTGGCGCATGAAAGCGGCATCAATACAATAGGAACCCATATCAGACCTCAGCAGGTGGCTGATTTTATGGCGACCGAAAAAGGACAGAAGTTCTTTAACGACTGTCTGGAATATGGAATTCATGTGGAGCACCAGCTGCATGCTGTAAGCGAATTGCTTCCAAGAGA
>JAEIGA010009034.1_pt1 | contig 15077 bp, 17 predicted proteins | sample 9270691 | NCBI WGS metagenome assembly JAEIGA01 (sample SAMN17057246, study PRJNA624740) | gut metagenome | biome: biome; isolation source: fecal sample | host: Bos grunniens | place: China: Xizang | collected 2019
TACCAATTTTATTTCCCCATAGACCAAATACAAATACAGGGTTAAACATTGCCAATTTTTACCAACTGTATAAATATACAAAACCATGAATCTTTATTCATCATACTACAAAATAAAAATAGCCCGTGTATTTCAACGGGCATTACTATATAATTTATGTTGTGTAATTCATCTTGTATTTTGTAGTACTCTTCCAAAGTTCTCCAATAGTAGAGGAACCGCCACCGCAAACTTTGAAATATACTTTATTATAGTTGTTACCGCTATTGTCCGAAATGCTCATGCTATCTCCACCCGTTAAGCCTGTTGGGTAAACCGGTATATACACCTCTGCGGAGAATCCTCCCGACGTATCCCACATAGTAACAGCAGTCGCTTTGTTTTTATTTATAGTTACAAGAGGCTCTGAAGTTGTGCTGGAAAGCGTGCACGTTGTAAAATCGTTATTTGCACTTGCTCTATCGATTGTTGCTTTTGACGGCGGGAACATTGCCATAAAGCAGTTATCAAGAGTTTCCGCAACGCTCCAATTAATAGACTGATTAATAACCATTCCCGTATAATTGAAATCGTATTCAACACCGTGCGCCGCGATAACCGTTGTATGGTCTGCTGGGTCATATAAACTTGTATTGCGAATCAACTTGAACGAATCGATTGTAGTTACGGTTGTAAATGTGCTAATATTAACTGGAGCGCCATTAACAAGAGTGATATAACCGGACATTACTTCATCGCCGTGAGTACTTCCGCCGCTAAAATCGTCGCGCCCGTCTAGACGAATAGCGCACTCCCACTCTCCGCTTACCGTTAAATCAGTACTGTTTTCCAAATTATCATCAACGTGATATACATGATAAATTCTCCATGTATTACAATATATATCATTCATAATGAAATGGTATAAGTGTACAAGTAAGTAACCACTTGTTGCGGGGAGGTATACTGAAATTCTTTCTGTAGCATTTCCGTTATTATAACTTCCGCTTTCATATTTAATTTTTATAGATTTAGCTTTATTTATTCTGTCTCTTAATTCATATGCGTATGAAGCGTGACAGATAGCGTCCCAATCTGTCCACGTTGAACCGTTATAATATCTTAAATTTATAGGAGTTCCAGCGGCGTTGCCGAAATATAGTTGCCATATTCTTGAGGCCTGCGAAGTTTCCATAACTATAAGTTTTCCAGCATTCCCAGACGGTCTATTTACCATCGTTGCCGCGTGTGTGTTATTTGTAATTTTATATGTTCCTGCTGTTATATAATTATTAAAGTCCGAATTATCAGGCATGGTTGTTGAATCCGCCGCTGTAAGTGCCAAATAATTACCAATTGCATTTTCAAGAGTTGAAATATCTGCTTTATTTTCAGTAATTAAATCAAGCAGATTGTCAATATTATAAGCATTTGAAATTTCCGCAGTAATATAACAATCAACCGTGTTCGGGTTGTAAATCTGTGTTGCAAGTCTACAAGCAGTAAGATTAGAAGGAAGCTCAATTATATATTTTCCTGCTTCCGTGAATCTATATAATGATCTGAGTGTTGTATTATCGCTTGTTTTAATCTGCACAATAAAAAGATAAGTTGTATCTTTATCCGTTGTAGTTCCGCTGAATCCTATAGACAGTATATATTTTTCTCCCGCTGTAATAAATGAAGGAATGGAAGATGTCGCTCCCGCCCAAACAAACAGCGAATTTCCACTTGTAGAATTTTCACAATGTAACGTGTTGCCGCTTAATGTATAAGTAATTCCGTTTGTTGTTTCCGTCTTATCTGTAAGATTTGTGGAAAGTAATGTGCTAAAGTCAGAAAACATATTATCAGTATCATTCATCCGCGATTTAAGCAATGTAATATCGTTTTCGTTTTCTGTGATTTGCGCAGAACTTGCGCTAACACTTGCCGCAGAATCCGCAGCGTCTTGCGCGTATCCCTGTGCAAGGTCTCTTGCAGATTCAGCGTCTTCTTTTATCTGTGAAAGATTATCAAAAGTGTTATTAAATAATGTTTCGAATTCATCTTCCCAATCGTTTAAATCTGAAATAATTCCGCTTTCCCAATCTGAAATATCCTGTTCCGTATCTGTCTTCCACTCTTCCAAACCCGCTTCTGTTTCTGTTTTCCATTCATTCATTTCCGCATAAAGCGCGTCCCATTCATCGAAAATTTCTTTAAACTTTTCGATAAACCAATCAAGATTTAACTCATGAAAATTAGTGTACGGGTAATCGTCCCATGAAAATGGCATTTATTTAAACCTCCCTTAATAAATTAACAGGCAAAACCGTGCCTTAAAACTGTCTATAATAAAATCATAAATGTTGAATTTTACTAATTCGCGTTCTGCTTGAATGAGTTGCTGAGAACTTGTAACGCCGATATTACCCTGTTCAACAGAATTTGATTCATTTAAAGTGTTTCCCGTTCCCGCGTTATATGCTTCTTCACTTTCATTATTGCCGCCTGTTACAGAATTTGTATTGCTTCTTCCCCGTTCATAATTGCGAATCGTATTATCTGAACCGTTTGTATTATTAGTATTGTTTTCACTTCCGCTTATAGCATTAGATTTTGTGTTAACCTTATTTCCTGTGGTTGCTTCTGATTCCGTTGTATCTGAATCAATTACATTTTGATTTCGGTTTGCAAAAGTTGAAGCGTCATATGCGGCAACGCTTTCGGTATTTGTAGTATCTTCTGTTACGCTCTTGCCTCTTGTATTAGTATCAACTTCGTTTTCAAATCCGTTGTTGCTTTCATTACTTGTTTTGTTGTTAGTTCCCGATTCATTGTATATATTGTTTGTGTTATCAATGTCGGAAATTCTTTCAGTTTCTGTATTAGTTGCGTTGTTGCTTCCGGTTTTGTTTACAACATTGCTTCCGAACTGCGCGCGGACTTCATTAGCGTTCTGTTTTACAGTACCGTCTTTATTCCAAATTGGATTATATTTATAAAATAATGTTTCATATAGCGATTGCCAAACCGGAAATTCTTTTTTTGCCCATTGTGTAACAGCGTATTTAAAATATGCTGGGTCTGTATACAATGTGTCTAATTCGGCGGTTTCCATTAATAGATTGTCAATAAATACCGTTTTGTCCATATTCCATCCGGTTAGAAATAAATCTGGATATTCTGCGGCGCGCGGAAACGTATATATTGGAAGTGTAATACCGTCAAAAACTGTGTTGTCAATATTATATATTGTTAGTGGCGTTATCATTGCGCGGCGTGGCATTCTGTTCAGCCTCCTTTCTAAATTCAACAGTAATTTTGAAATTCGGGAACATACTGTTACTTTTTTCAATATCTTTTTTAAGCGTATCCATCCATAAATAGCAAAGGGCTTTCGTTTCAAAATTATTCATATTAGCTTCATCTGTAATTAATCTTTCCTTTTTCGTATAATTACTGTTGGGAATACCGACGCAAGAATCAAAATCATTAAGAATTCCGCGAATATCTTGTATAATTTGGTCTCCGATATAAACATTTTTAACAGTATTATTGAGAACTTGTACAGAAAGATTTCCGTTTTCATCATATAATTTTTTGTCTGCAAATACGGCGGTTTCGCCGCTTGCAATATTATCATAAAGTTTCTTTAGCGATTCCGCGGTATTTTTGTTTGACGCGCCGAAAATATATGCAAATTTTGTATTGACAAGGTTAGTTTTTAAACTGCTTCCCGCCTCTGCAAGTAATTCGGCGTAATATTTGCAAATATCTGTTATCCCCAAATAATCCGGAGTTAGTCTTATAATTGCACAATCTTCTCCGATTCTCATATGCCCATAATATTCCGCGTTTTTTTCAAGCTGTGGATTAGCAACAACGGCAAATGCGGGCTGATAATAAATATCGTACCCGGAAAGTGTTCCGTGATTAAAGATTGTTCCGAAATCCTCAGTATTAAAGACAAACCCGAAACCCAAATTATAAAGAACGTAAAGGAAATAATTTCTTTCGATAGAATCTGGCAAATCCCATTCGAATACAGAGATTGCGCGTTGCATAAGGTATCTATAATTATAGCGCACAATTCGAGAATCAATATGAAATGTTGACGGGAAAAACGAAGAATTTTCTATGTTTTGAATTCCATAATTCACGTTTCCCCAATTTAGCGACTCCGGCAAATACTGCCCGTTATTAAAATACAATAACAATACCCCCTTTATTTTTACGCTTCAACGCAAGTTTAAGCATTGCAATAATTTCTTCATCTGTCGGCGGTGTCGGCGGTGTAGGCGGTGTCGGCGGCGTGTAGCCCATGAAAAAATCCTTAATTAATAATGCGTTATCTGTACTTTCGTAATCTCTAACAAGATAATAATTTCCGGTAAACCACGGCAATCGGTCACCATTATCATTTACAAAAGCGTCAAAGAAATGCTGTGCCGCTTCATAACGTATATTGAATGTACCATCGTTAATTCCCTCCCAATGATACATCCACTCTCTAACCAAATCGTCAAGGTCTGTTGAAGTTGAAGTCAAAAATTCATTTAATGTGTTATAATCGGATTGCTGTATAAGTGACGGAATCCATAAATTTTCATACATTAAAAACGCTAATTGTCCATCCCCCGAATCGTGTGAATAACCATTAGCATCTAACCAGTTAAATAAAGCTGTTCTTCGCATTACCTGTGGAGGGTTATCAGTCCATTGTCCCAAACCGTAACCCGGAGCATTGACCGTAAGATTTTCCCAAATACCCGGATTTACGGTACTTTCTTGATAAAAATTCCCACAAATTGCGGCGATTACATATAGATTATTTGTTATCATGGTAAAACACCTCCAATAATCTATCTATAAGTGATATAATTATAGCACAAGTAACAAAACCGCTTGAAATACCCAATAATATTCCCGCTATAAATATTATAACATTATTCATAGAAGAAGCCGCCCGTCAAATAATTTTCAACCTCTTCTATTTCTTGTCTGTATGCCGTTTCGATTTCTATGTGTCCATCTTGACATTGAATATAACCGGGAATTAATGATATTTGTCTGCTTTCACATAACGGCTTTCCAAAATCGGCATTGTCTTCACTTGCAAAGTATGTTGAAGTATAAAACAAAGTTGCTACACCCTCCATTGCCCGCGCTCCGCCGAAACTCTGTCCCACAGAACCGCTTGCAGAGGGAACTGAACCGTTCATTGCGTCAACCAAACCGCCGCTTGCGGCAATTGCACCTTGCACAACGCCCGCCGCTCCACCCGTCAAAATGCCGGACGCGATACCACCCGCCGTTCCGATTGCGCTTGAAAAAAGTGATGAAGCATTAAAAGAAGCGGCTGAAAGGTTTATATCAACAGACAAATTTGTATTTTTTTCTGTAACTAAATAGCCCGCATTTCCAACCCATTTATAAATTTTTAGCATACAATCGCCGGAAACACAATCCGGATAAATGTATAAACGCATTTTGTTAGTATCTGTAAAATCAAGCGGATTCAGTTCAATAACTCCCCACGGGTTGAATACAATATATATGTGTGAATATTGCGGCACTCTGTATTTCGCTTCTAAGGATAGCCATGAAGTTGGAAGAGATAATTCTTTATAGTTGCTTTCCCAACTTGTTACACTCTGTTGCAACGGTACGCCGACAGCGCCGACGGTAGAAGCATTTGGAATTTCATAGTTACCGAATTTAATACCGACAGAGTTTCCGCCACCGCCGATAGCGCCGATGGGGAACCATTTACACGACTTAATATAATCAAACGGAGAATAGATAGAACGATATAAAGAATCTGTCATACCTGTAAACCCATTTGACCATAAATCAGAAGTTTGCGGCAACATTTGTTTAACTAATGCGGTAATGTTAGTACTTGATAACACATAATAACTCAATGCACCAAATAATGAATCCGTGTTAGCAACTCCCAAAACATAGCTTCCCTGTGCAAATGAACGCGCAAATTGAAAATCTACGGAATCATAATAATAGTTTGGTTGCCACGCAAGAGAGGGATATAAAGTATCAACAACGTTTAAATTACTTGCATATGAGGAACGCAAAATATATTTTGTTGTCTGTCCTATAGGAATTTTAAAACTTCCCAAAACATCAACTCTTAAATGCGCGTCCCAAACTGCATTTTCATAGCTCCAGTCGTTTATATAATAATATCTTCCGAATGTTGTTATATAACAATATGTATACAAACGCGGATTAAATGACGCTCCGCTTCCCCGTATCTCTAATATAGGCTCTGTAATAGAAGTACTGTCTTTTAACAGACAGTTAATAGAGGTAGGAGAAGCGGTAGGTCTTTTCGTTGAATTCAATCTTTTCGTGAATCCTGCGTAAAAATCTACCGCTATACTCATATTAAATTACCCCTTAAGTTGCAGACTGAATAATGCTTAAATCAATTCTTGTGATAAAATAATCTGTAGAATTAAACATGGAGAGAAACCGACTTGCGGCGATACACATTGCAATATTGTTATTTACTGCATAAAATTCAACATTCATTGTTTCAGAGGTTTGCGCGCTTCCTGTAGGGTGGTAATAATAAGTGAAAGTTGCCTGATAATGAATCATTAGGCGTCACCTCCACCGCCTCCGCCGCCTTCCTGCGCAGTATCCTGCATAATGAAGACAACACAGTTTTCCGTGAAGTCGTTGCAATATCGGAACGCATAGTGATACCAAAGATTCGTATAAAGACCGCGCGGATTTACGGGTGTAGAATACATGCGTTCGTCAACCGTAGTAACAAGCATAGCATCCCTGTCAAAAATCGCGCCTACAAATCCAGTTAATTCATAGTCTCCCGCAGAGGGTGTGAATATCGTCCCATCGTTAGCAAGAGATGTGTATTTACTCATTTTGATTTGGTCTCTATAGCCGTCTTTGTCACTCTGGAGGAAATTGATTGCCTCAAAACCGCCAAAACCGGACACATAGCGATCATGGAACGTATTAGAAAACGCACTGCTTTCAATCTGATTATAAAAATCGCTCATAAGAACGAACTTCTGATATTCACGCGGAGTAAATCGCGGAATATTGATAGAGGTAAGATTTTTGTGATACAGGTATCCGCGTTCCGTCATATGGTCGGATACGCTCTTAATACGCGCCGCCGCCCATTGAATAAACGGCATATAATAAGCAGACTGGTAAATGGTAGAAGTTGTGAGGGAAAGCCCCGTAGCGGTATTATATTCTGCAAGAAGATTGATAACTCTACCGTTCGGCGCATATAAATCGTCCTGATATACGCCCATAACGTAATTGTTAAACGTAAGCCGCTTTGCGCTTTCTCTGTCCTGCGCGATCTGATTACGAAGATTGCCCATAACCATAGCAACAAACTGCGCGAATTCCGATTCGTTACGCACTGCACCGTCAATCTGAGTTACAGGAAGTGTAATCCACCGTGCCCAAACTTTCTTATCATAATAGTTGAACTGTACTGCTTTCGGTTTGTTAATAGTCCACGGGTCAACGCTATAGGTATCCGTGAGACCATATGCAACTTCTTCTTTCGCTTCATCGTCAAGCGGCGAAATCTTTCGTACATGGTTTCCGAAACGCTGTGCGTCCGCTTCAATAATTCCAAACTTTTCCGTATACGGTCTCCAAGCAAAAATAGTACGCGTAAGCACCTGAGACAGCGCGTTCATGAAATTATCGTACCCGGTAGACAGCACCGTATTAGCGACAGAAACAAATGAACTGCTGTCAACCGCCGCAATATCGGTTTTCCCCGTTACTTGGGCATACATTGCGTTGATAATGCTATAAACATTCGTATACTCAGCCAATTTATTACACCTCCATAGTTTTCAAAAGTTCCTCAACGTTTTCGTCAAGGGTTTTCGGTTTAATCTGTTCCGTCTCAATGACGGCGGTTTTTCTGTTCTGCGCGTGTATGGTTTCACGCATTGACTTTAACTCTGCTTGCATATTTTCAAGCATTTTTCTTAAATCTTTTTCGGACACGTTCTCAGATGCGCGAGAAGGCGATTTAGACGCATTTTCTTCGTCTGCGGGTGTTGATACCTTTTTGTCATTTTCGTTTAAATACGGCAAATTGTCATGAGAACTGTTTTCATCATTAGTATATCTTTTAATAGTATCAATCGCATCTTGCATTTTGTATCCTAATTTAAGCAAAAATTCGAACTGTTCTTTTTCAGACATATTATTTCTCCTTTGTAAATTCGATTTTGTCTGTAAGTTTAGTCAGCGCGAGCGTGTTGTTATTAATTGCTTCTTTAACCTCATTCATTTCGAGTTTGTGTGATTCATTTTGCTTGTAAAGGATAATTGCTAAAATGATACACGCCACAATCGGGAAACCAACGGACGATATTGCAGAGAGCCATTCGCTAAGATTTTCCAATAAATACCAACTCCCTATATAAAATAAGGGAATGCCATAACCTCATGACTCGACAAAAGTCTCGCGCGCCCCTTCTGAGGGCTTGTCGTGCGCCGCTATGCACATTCCCTATAACTATTTTACCATATTTTGCCAATTTGTCAAGAGCTTTTTCAAAACCTATTAGGAATTAAGGAAAATTTTTTCAAATATGCGGTATATTTCATAAGTTTCAAAATATACGTTTTCGGATAAATGTGCTGTCCAAATATATAAATATTTGCGAATAAAGCGCGTTTTATCAATTTCCGAACTGTCATATTTTACAGGGTTTCCAGACTTGTGGTAAGTTATATAATATTTCTGTTCTGATTTGTGTTCGTAAATATACAAACCATTTATCGAAACTATAGGTTTATATTCATTAAGAGGTTGAGGTTTTATTGTGGGTATTTCAGTTTCTTTAAAACTATTATTAAGCGCAAATTTTGCATAACTTGATTCTTTTCCTGTAAATCTATATAAACTTGTATCCGCTTTCTTTGCTGATATTGGAGAATCATCAAAGCGCAATAACGCAAACCCACGCCCGTAATCTAAATACTGAAATTTGTTGTGCTTTATCATGAATTCGACATGGTCTACAAGTTGATAGTATACAAATAGATCATTAGCTAAATCATTTGCATTACTTAAACATACAACTTTTAAAGGATTGTGCCCTTTGAATTCACGGTTTCTGTTTATAGACTCATACATATCAGCGAACGCCGCGCCCTCGGCTTTCATGTTTCTCTCTGTAGGCATTTTCATAAATTCATCATAAATAACTATACCAACATCGGCATATGATAAACCGCGTATATTTCCTATCGTAGAAAGTGAAAGCATATATCCGTGTGGTTCGCCCTGTGCAATAAATTTTCCCTTGTCGTTCTGTACCGCATTAAAATAGCAACGCCCATAATCTTTATCATTTAAAGGATATATGTTCATCCCGAAATCTTCGTTAATTTGTTTAAACGGATTATTTCCGCTTCGCATACATTCGTCGAGCTGTTTGTCCGTTCTGCGCAGATATATATAACGTTCATTTGTAGTACAATAGTTATCATCCGCCCATTTCAACGCGCCATATGTCTTGCCCGTTGCGCGCCCTCCCCATAAAAACATAAACGGCAAATCTGGTTCTTCGATTATAGACTTCATGTCAATATAACCGGAATCAAGATAACGTTTTATAATGTGCATAGTTCCTCCGTTAAATAAAGCGCGGTATCTTTCAACCGCGCCTTTTTATTCTTCAAATTTTGCCGCTATAGTGTAATCATTCCGCGAAATCAAAATCCAAAAAGGTACGCCCTTTTGCAGATTCCTTAGAAGTAATTACAACACTGCGCAGAGGCGTTTCCTCTGTGGGCTCTCCAAACGAATCACACATAGCTTCAAACGTTTCGCGCACCGTCGCAGAGTTTGTTCCCATGACACGCCCATCATCCGTGAGGATATCCAAAACGGTAACAATGTCACCGCCTTTATCGCGTTCAAGAAGCATATATCCCGTGATATCGATAACGCTTCCCGCAGAATCGCTGAGACGGTCACACTTGCCATTCAGCATTTTAAATCTGATAACCGGGGATACAATACCGCTTTCCTTGATAACATTAATCATTATTCATTAACCTCCGTTTTGATTTCGTGAGCGTTTAAAAGAAATTCGCTCATAGTCATTCCCAACAGCTTCGTTTCCTCAAATACCTTAGTAATTGCCGTGACAAACCCCTTGTCTTTATAGAGTTTGCGAATCTCCCTCCGCGCAAGTTGGTCGTTTAGCGCGATTGTCTCACGCGTTTTGCAAACCGTCTCCTCACCTGTAGGGAGGTAAGTAATTTCGTAGGTTGTGAGCGTCACGTTACGCGTCACAAGTCCCACGCGGCTTTCCGTTCCTTTTGCCATAACAAAATCCTTTCTGCGCATTAAGGGCGCGCGAACCGCTTTAATATTGTAGTACGACTGTGCTGTGCAGTCATGTACCATAATTGATTATACCACGCGGGAATGCGCTTGTCAATAGGTTAGATAAAATTATCATTGTCGAGACGAAGATTATAATAATCACGATAAAGAATTCCCAAAAAGTTTATACTTCCAAACTTGTCGAGAAGTTTTAAATAATCCTTACTCAAACCGATTTCATATGTTGACGGTCTGATTACGGCATTTGTCGGTACATAAATCTCACGCCCTTCAATTGTAATATAACAGGAAGTGTCATTATACACAATTTCATTGCCTCCGGATTTTACAAAAACAAAACTTTCATCGAACAAATCAAGTGGATTATTGGTTTTGTCCTGTTCCGCAAATCGCAACAGCAGTTCATGCGAACCGTATTTCTTTGATACTCCGGATACAGTAAGATTAAATGCCCGCTTTTCTTTTCCAGTTTTTTTGTCTATGTATTTATAAATGTAGCAATATTTTTTCGCGCCCAATGTTTTAAACGCAATTATGTTTTTATCCTCCTTTTCCGCCACTCCCATATAATGACGAATTTTTTTCGAATCATCTGCAAAAGCCTGTGAAGCTGTACTGTTTTTAATTTTTTCCGCGTTATATTCATCGAATGATATTGTTCCATCCTGTACAAAATATACACTATCGGTATCACAATATAGAAAATTATCACCGCATATCTCTATCATCTCTTGTAACTCATAACGCGCGACAGCCGTCGTGTAGACACCCCATTGATAGCACAAACAAGTATTCGTCTCATCATAAATTAACTTGCTCAATGATTCGCGCTCATTATCATCCTTTGCCTCTTCAAACATATGATAATTTCCGCTATGGTCTATATATCCATCGTGAAATCTCCCGCCCCTGTATACTATACCCATAGAACCGGGATTTTGTGCGCTATTTCCGTAAACCGCATTTAATTTATTTTTACTCTTCATATATAGAACAGCGTTTAATTCATCCCCCTTCAATTCTGTTTTTAATTTGTAGTATTTCCGGATAACCTCTTTTATACATTCTGGAAGGTCTCCTTTTGTTGCTATACGGTAATCAAGTACGCGATATTCAAAATCATATTGCCGTGTTATAATTTCCAAATCGTATTCCGTTACCGATAGTGTTAAGCGCAATGCTTCTAATACACGCCCGTTATCCTCATAAGGTTTAATAACATTTTTACAACTGGATTTTGAAATATATGGGACAGCTACAAATTCATCTTTTATACACAAATTAAATAACTGCAATCTTGCGATAACACAATATCCGCGTTTTAAACACAGTTCAAATCCTTCTTTGTCTATCTTGCGCGGCTTAGACCATTTGCTAATAGGAAACTTTCCGTTTAACTGTGTATCGGGATAACTTGAACTCCTATCGTATTCCTCAATCGTTCCCGTTATGGTTTTGCCGCTTATTCCTCTGTATGCGTGTGTGTTTCCTCCCCGAAACGCTTCCCGTAAAATTTTGTATGTTTCATAATCCGCCTTGCGCTCTGTCATATAGGTATGAGGTAAACCGGATTCAATAGCGGCGCGGATATCTCTGCGAACGTATCCGGTGCTTGTCAATGGTAGAGAATAGATATCGTCGCCGTCTATTTCCATTTCTTTATAAATACATTCAACTAAACCAATAACGTCATTCACACAGTATTGCATTTCAAATTCACTGAGATAATCCCACGAAAAGCGTTTCCGTTCATAATCGAATTCTCTACCTGATAACTTTTTGTGTTTAACTTGCATTTTTGAAGTGAATTCGTCGAGACTCATATTTGAATGAATGTAAGAACAACGAAATTCTATCTTCCCATTATACGCGAGAAATTTTAAAACCTTGCGCGATGATAAAATAAATACGGATTTTTCGTCGATTTCTTTTCCTAATATTTCCAAATCCTTGAGAAAAGAAAATTCATATGATAAATTATGCACAAATATCAACAAGCGTTCTCCGTCTTTCAATGTGTCTGATATATCACGCATAAGCTGTATAAATTCATACCAATATCGTCCATATATAGTAATATCTAAACCGATTTGAAATTGCCATATATACATTACTGCAACTTCATCATCACGAATAACGCCTTTTGATATTTCGTGTTCGCCCACTTTAACGCGGGTTGTTTCTATATCAAACGCACATATAATATTTTTATATTTAAACTGATTATTTTTATTCGCTTTGGTTACTCTTTTTGTGCGTTCCTGTAAATCGATATTGTCTAACAAATCAGATATATTTATATCGTTTACAGTAAACAGCATAAATTATTTTGCCCTCCGCATTTTCTTGATTTTCTTACTTGCAGACTTTTTCTTCTTTACAAAAATTTCCTCTAACCCCTTCTTTGTATATGGGCGTTTCCTATCAGCATTCAAGGGCAATTCATCAATTTTATTAATATTCGCCAAATACCATTCAAAATCCTTTTCAACATTTGCAAGGGAAATATTCTTTTCTTTTGCCATTTGGTATAAATCACGAACTAAATCGGAACCGTAGGTTTTATCCGTCAACTTTTGGCGCGACTGCTCCATGAAATCGCCGAATTCACGCAGAGTGTCCTTTGTGATTTCTGTATAACCTAAATCTTGCATTTTTTGAACCGCCTTTGCTTGTTGTAATTCCTGACCCAATACTGTAGATAAAGAAGATGAAAGAAACGAATCTGTTTCAATGAGATAATCAACTAGCTGTTTTTTTGTTAATGTCTTTGGACTTTCTTCCAAATATTCTTTGTGTTCTAATAGACGAGAATCGCCATAACCCGCGTCTTGTAACTTCTTAATGCGTTTCCGCGCTTCATTTCGGAATCTGCGGTATTCGGAGCGCAGTTCTTGAATATCATCATACTTAAGTGATACGCTGTTGTAATGGTCTTTATCCCCTAATTTCCTTTCAATATTCGCCATTGCTGTACCCTCCCTTTAATCTTGTAAAATCAATTTCGTCTATATAACCCAACTCAAAAAGATGATTGATTATGATAGACTCGATTGCCCGCGAACGACTACGGAAAAATGTGTCGGATAAGTATTTGTCCAAAAGTTTTATAACCTCCGGAGAAATACAAGCGGTTAGGGTTTTGCGCGGTGGACGCTTGCTTTTCATGTGTAAAACTCCTTTCCGGGTGGGTGCCCGTGTACAGTATAGCAGAAAGTAACAGGATTTGCAAGGGTTTTTGAGAAAGTTAACAATTCATAATTTGTTAATGATATTGGGGTATATTTGGTTACGTTTGGCGTGGTATAATGAGACAGTTCAAAAATGAACTGCTGTAAATGGCCCGGTAGCCATGCCGCTAAAATGGCCGCTCTTTGACAACTGAATACGCTGTTCTATCGGCTATACGGGAAGAAAGGTTTTTTGCTATGTTTTACTATGCGGTGAAAATTGAATGCAAAGAAACGCGTGAACGGTGGTATTTCGGTAGATGGTACTCAACAGAAAAACGGTACAAATGCGGTATACTAGAGGTTCCTAAATATATTATAAAGAAAATCAATACTATAATAAGCGGAACATTATATACCTATGAAACGCAAGTATACATTATTAACAAAGAACGATTTGAAAGCGTTTACAATGAAAATTATGCCGCTATAAGAAAAGATATTGACAATCTTAATTTGATATGGATTGCACAATATATTACAAAGAATGGAGAAACAATAAATGAATAAGCTTAAATATATGGAAATCCAATACGCTATCATACAAAAGTATCACATAATAATGAAACCAAATTCAAATTGTTGGGGAAGAACACACGCTCATGTTAAACAACGCATTATTTGTAAATTGATACTAAGAAACAGCGCACTTTCTGTATTCACTTTGCTACACGAAATTGGACACATAGAAACAACAAAATCATATATGCGGAGGTGTGAATCGGAATACTACGCAACAAAGTGGGCGCTAGAACGGTGTAAAGAATACGGAATTACAGTACCGGAAAAAACGATAAGAACATATCAAGATTATATATGGAGAGAACTAGACAGAGGCGTTCGAAGAGGCGGTAAACATTTACCAACTAAAGACATGTTAAATATAATAAACTAACAGGAGAATAAATAATGATTAAACACATATCAGAATTAAAATAGCCGTTGCAATTCGATGAATTCATATTATATGTCGTTATTAACGGATATTCACTGCGACGCGTAAGGTATTACAAGAAACGGGATTATTGCTCATTCAAATATAACTGCTGTACTTACATATTTTACAGCAAAGATATTAATAAAGCAAATTATCCGTATTAATGGAGGTTAAATATGAGTAAAAACACTCTTTTCATCTATGAAGTTACTGGCGCGATGCCTTATGAGGCGCGTACTTATTTTATAACAAGACTTAATGTGGTTGAGTTTGATTCATATTTAAATAAAACCAATCCACATTGGCTATGCTATGAATGGATTGGATATATAAACCGTGAACACAAAGTTATTAAAGACGGAGGCTCTTCACGATATTGGTTTGACGGTACAATAACAAACAGATAACCATTAACGCCCGTTGAAATACACGGGCTATTTTTATTTTGTAGTATGATGAATAAAGATTCATGGTTTTGTATATTTATACAGTTGGTAAAAATTGGCAATGTTTAACCCTGTATTTGTATTTGGTCTATGGGGAAATAAAATTGGTA
>JAEIGA010009035.1_pt1 | contig 15076 bp, 13 predicted proteins | sample 9270691 | NCBI WGS metagenome assembly JAEIGA01 (sample SAMN17057246, study PRJNA624740) | gut metagenome | biome: biome; isolation source: fecal sample | host: Bos grunniens | place: China: Xizang | collected 2019
AACCTACTCATATTATGGAGAATATCATATATAATCATTTAATAGCTAAAGGCTATAAGGTAGATGTAGGCTGCGTTACTTTATATCAAAAAGATTATCAAGGCAAAACTACCAGAACCACACTTGAGGTTGATTTCGTTTGTAATAGAGGTAGTGAAAGGGTGTATATACAATCTGCTTATTCTTTGCCAGATGAAGACAAACAGAAGCAGGAACAACGCTCACTAACCCAAACAGGCGACTCTTTTACAAAAATTATTATAACAACAGATGACATTCCAACGCATACTATGCCCAATGGCATTATAATGATGAATGTATTTGATTACCTTTTGAATTTGGGGTTCAGATGATAAAGGTGTGTCTGGAACATCGGTGAGTATGTTGACTACTACAACAACAAGCGGTAAATATCTATTATTAACCGTCCAACTTTTGGGGTGCACTGTAATCCTATGCCCCCTAAAAACAAAAAAACCGCCGCAGGGTACTGCGTCGGGGAGTATATAGTGAGTTTTTCGAAAAATTGTAGCGAGAGTGGGTCACGATCCCACGACCTCCGGATTATGAATCCGACGCTCTAACCAGCTGAGCTACCTCGCCATACCGTAGTTGAGATAGAAGGACTCGAACCCTCACTGACAGAGCCAGAATCTGTAGTGCTACCATTACACCATATCTCAATTTGGCTTCCTCAAATGCGCCTGAAATAGTACAAGTCGCAAAAGGGACTGCAAAGATAGTCTTTTTTGTTAACTATGCAAAATTTTTTGTGTCATCTTCCTCTAAACCACCGAGTAGCAACTCTTTTCGTGCATCCACTTTGACGCCCAATTTCATCACGTTGCGGGCTGAGTAAATGATACTTTGTCCGCCCTCTTGGAGCTTGCCTTTCCCTTTTTCGTAGGCCTCTATCGCTTTTTTCAAGCCGTCTCCCACTTTGTTGTAGGATTCGCAGAACAACGCCACTCTTTCCACCATGGCCGTTGCCGCCTTGATGATTTCTTCCTGATTTTTCTCTTGGGCATAGTTGCTCCAACTGCGTCGAATCATACGCAAAAACGGCATGATGGTCTCTTCTGTTGTAATCAAAACATTCTTTTGGAAGGCCTCTTGTAACAGGTTGGGCTTGCTTTGTTTGGCAAGTTGGTAGGCGCCGTAGTTTGACACAAACATGATGACGTAATCCAAACTTTTTTTGCCTTTGCCTACATATTTGACATAACTTTTCGCCGACAATCCTTTGATTTGCTCCTCAATGGCCTCCAGGTTACGTTTGGCTGCGTCGCGTTTTTTGTCTTCTTCGGTTGCGTTGTACCAATCTAAATACGCATCTAAATTAACCTTTGCATCCACAATCAGGTCCGTGTCATCTGGGAAGTGAAGGATGAAGTCGGGGCGCATTTTCTTGCCCGTCTCGTTGTTGAGGGTGATGGAACCATCCTCTTCTCGCAGATATTCTTCGCGGTCATAGTCGCGCCCTTTGACCAATCCTTCGGCATTGAAGATGTTTTCGAGCTTCATTTCACCCCAATTACCTTGGATTTTGTTGCTTCCGCGCAGGGCGTCGGACAAATTATCCGCCTTTCGACCAATGTTTTCTGTCTGAATATGAAGGTTTTTGACCGTCTCGTCGAGCTGCGTCTTGATGGATTCGGTGCCTTTGGTTTGTGCTTCTTTTTGGGCATCAAAGGACTCTTTCATGGTCTTGATGCTCTTTTCCAAATCGTCCGTAATGGTTTTGATGGTTTCGTGCGCCTCTTTTTTCAGACTTTCCTCGCGCTCTTTGAGCAGTTTTTCGTTTTTGAGTGTCAACTCATCCTTCGCCGCCTTCAGTACTTGCTCCTGTGCCTGCTTCATTTCCGCCAAGGTCTTCTCATAATTTTCCTTGAGCTGCGCCACGGCCTTTTCATGCGTCTCCCGCTCCTGCTTCAGGGCCGCTTCGTGGTTGTCACGTTCCTGCTTCAGCGCCGCTTCGTTGTTTTGGCGTTCCTGCGCAAAGGCTTCTATGTGGCCGGCTTTCTCTTGCTTCAGCGCAGCCTCATGGCTTTCCCGCATCTGTTGCAGGCTGTTTTCGTAATTTTCTTTGGTTAGGGAAAGCACGCGTTCATCGTTATCTCGCGTTTGTTGCAATTCCGTTTCCAGCCTTGCGATTTTTCCACTGAAAATGGATTTTTCCGCAAAAAACGTAATAATGGCCCCTACGATGGCCGCTAAAATAATATAAAGAATCGTTGTCATATCTTAACTCCAATCAAATATCAAAATCTTTCTGGCTCGCTACACTTGCGTCCAATGAATTTCAATGCCGTCTTTTTCCATGCCGCGCAACCAGGTCATCTGACGTTTGGCAAATTGGCAAATGGCAATGTAGAGCCTTTCGCGCATATATTCGTACGAAATTTCCCCCAGAATATATTGGGTAACGAATTTATATTCAAGCCCATAGCGAATCAAAGTCTCCGTGGAAACCCCCGCCTCAATCAGACCTTTGATTTCCTCAATCATGCCCTCTTGCAGGCGTGCATCCAGACGTCTTTCGATGCGTGCGCGCCTTTCCTCGCGGCTGACCAAGGTGCCGATATAAAAGGTCTTTTCGGGCAAACCCGCTTCCCGCGGCTGTCCTTCCCCAAATTCATATCCGCAGGTAGCCGCTTCAATATAAAGGCCGGAACCGCCGCAAAGAATGGGCAGTTGTCCACGCTCACGCACGTCGCGGTAGGCCAGGGCAAAGTCCCGCTGGTATTCATAGACGTTGTATTCGATACCCGGCTCGGCAATGTCAATCAGATGATAGGGAATTTCTCCATATTCGGCCAAATCTTTGCCCGTGCCGATATCCATACGACGGTACACCTGCCGCGAGTCCGCACTAATGATTTCGCAGCGCATCGCTCTCGCCCCGTCGTTCGCTCTCGCCCCGTCGTTCGCCCTCGCCCCGTCGTTCGCCCTCGCGTCTCTGCCGTCACCGCTATTCGCCCCGTCGTTCGCAGCAAATTTCTCGCTTAGGCGTTGGTTAAAGTAGCGCGCCAGTTCCACCGCATAGCGTGTCTTACCAGAGGCGGTCGGCCCCATGACGCAAATCAAATCGTATTCGCCACGGAGATAACCCTCCAACAGTGCGTCGCGGTCGATGATTTCCCCATCGGGCAGGGGAGCCGGCGGCGGAATGGGAATAAAGGCCCTTTTTTCTCGCTTACTCACTTGGCAAGTTTGTATTTTCTACGGGTGGGTTTTACAAGAATCTGTATGTCAATGCCCTCCACGGTGTATCCTTTGAATTTTTTGCGTCCCAGAAAGTCGTCCACAATGCTCACCAAATCTTCGTCCATAATGTCACGATAGACATTGTTTTCCACGTCATACATGTGGGGATGTTCGTCTGCATTAACATCAAAAAACATTTTGTTGGTGCGGCTCATGCGGTAGCCATAGAGTCCCAACAACGCTAGTTCACGAAGAATGTTATACACAGATGCTTTCGTGATACAGACTTCTTTTTTCTCGCACAGATATTCCGACACCATGTCCGCGCTGGCATGTCCCAATTCCATCATGGCGCAATGGACGGCAATCCTTTGCGGAGTGGCTTTCAATTCATTCTTCTTCAAGAATTTCTTGAAATCTTCTATGTTGATAGGGTTTTTATTCATGGTTTGCAGCGTGGGATAAGGGGTTATACAAGTTGGTCGGCAAGCACAATGGCAGCCATGGCCTCGACAATCACAGGGCAGCGCAAGGCAAAACAAACATCGTGGCGTCCGGGGATGGAAAGCTGTGTCATCTTGTCGCTGACAAAATTCAGCGTATGTTGTTTTTTGGCAATGCTTGCGGTGGGCTTGAACGCAACTCGGAACACAATGGGCATACCGTTGCTGATACCACCATTGATACCGCCAGCACCGTTTTTCGTCGGAATACCATCCGGGCCGAAGGGGTCGTTGTGCTCGGAACCTTTCATGGCAGCGGCCTTGAATCCATCGCCAAATTCGATACCTCTCACTCCGGGAATGGAGAAAATGGCATGAGAGAGGCAGGACTCCAGGGAATCAAAGAAGGGTTCGCCCAATCCGACAGGAACTTCAGCGATCACACATTCAATCACTGCGCCGAGAGAATCGCCCTCTGCCGTGGCTTGGTCGAGGATTTCACGCCAACGCTTTTCGGAATTGTTGCCCCTGCGAATGCCGCCCAACTCCACAATTTTTGCCTTGATGGAGCAAGCACCGTCCTCATCCTCAATTTGTGAGGCGATGATTTTTTTTGCTACCACGCCGGCTGCCACGATGGGTAAGGTCAGACGGCCAGAGAAATGTCCGCCTCCGCGTGGATCGTTGTAGCTGTCAAATTTGACATCTGCCACAAAGTCAGCGTGACCGGGACGAGGCACCTCTTTGAGAATGTCGTAATCGCCACTGCGCGTATTTTCATTCTTGAAAGTCAAGCAGATAGGCGCACCGGTGGTATATCCCTCAAACACGCCGCTGAGGATTTGTACTTGGTCGCTTTCGATGCGGGGAGTCGTTCCTTTGCCGCCACTTTTGCGTCGTTTGATATCAAATTCAAAATCTTCCTCGCAAAGCGAAATGCCCGACGGTACCCCGTTGAGCGTGACGCCGATGGCTTCTCCGTGGGATTCTCCGAAAATAGAGACCAAAAAATTTCTACCGAAAGTATTCATATTTAATTCAGATATTGTTCAAAACTGTGGTTGAAGCCCGGGAAGGACTTTTCAACGCATTTCTCATTGTCAATAACAATAGGGCTGTCAGCACCGAGGGAGGCGACTTTCAGGGCCATCACCATGCGATGATCGTCCTGGGAAGAGTAGTTGCCACCTTTGAGAAGTTCTCCGCTGAGGAGTCTTTGGCTGAGGCTTTTTCCGCAAATCACCATCTCGTCGGCATCAATGGAGACTTTGACGCCCATTTGCGTCAGCATTTCCACAATCGCTTTGCCGCGATCACTTTCTTTATGTGCCAGACGACCGACACCGCCGATACGACTTTCGCCCGCACAGAATGCTGCCAAAATCGACAAAATGGGGAAGAGGTCGGGGCAGTTTCCTGCGTCAATGCGGAATGCGCGCAGGGGGGCTCGTTGTACGATGATATCTCCCTTGTCTCCGTCCACTTGGGAAAGGCAGGCGCCACAATCCATCAGAACATCCATGATGCTCAAATCGGCCTGTAAGGAGGTGGTGTCCAGCCCTCTGAGGAGTAGGGGAGCCGCTTTCCCCCAATTTTTACTAGCCTTGTTCCCGAAAATAGCCCCCGCTACCAGGAAGTTGGCCGCCGCGCTCCAATCTCCTTCCAAACTCATGTTGCAGGCTTTGTACCCTTGCCCGCCTTTGATTTTGAAAAGTATGCCGGTGCAGAGGTTCCAATCCCCGTCACTCATGATGAAATCTCTTCCTCCGAGCAGTTCGTTTCCTATTTTTACGCCGAAATGTTTGAGCACATCCAGGGTAATGAACATATAAGGTATGCTCTTGGGGTCTTGTACGGAAAGGGTGGTGTTTTTATCACCTAAAGGCAAAGCCATGAGCAGGCCGGAAATCAATTGTGAACCTTGTCTTCCCGAAATATCCACCCGTCCTCCGTTCAAGGGGCCGCTTACGCACAAAGGTACCTGCGCATCTTCTTTTTCCTTGCCTTCTGTGAGGTTTTCCACTTGGGCTCCGAGCGCATCCATCATATCCTTTACCCCGGCGAGAGGGCGTTTGAGCAAGGTTTTTTCGCCCTCAATGCGTACTTTTGAGGGTGAAAGCATGGCGCAAAGGGGAATCATGAGGCGGGTAAGCAGGCCCGATTCTCCCGTGTGAAGTTGTTCCATCGGAAGTGAGCCTTTTTGTGCGCCTATACCCTCAATTTGAAGGGTCATGTGCCCTATGCTTGCGCTGTCGCTTGCTTCTGTCGTGCAGTTGCTCGTCTCTGCGCTGTCGTATGCTTCTGTTGTGTTGTCACTCGTCTCTGCGCTGTCGCTTGCGTTTCTGCGATTGGCAATGCGGGTGATTTTGGCACCCAGGGCTTGTGCAACGGCAATGGCGGCCTCGTTGTCAGAGCAAGGGGTATAACCGTCTAAACTGGAGGTGCCTTGGGCGAGGGCCGCTGTGATAATGGCGCGCTGGGCGAAACTTTTTGAACAGGGGATATCAATGTCCGCCTGTCCCACAATCTCCGCGCAGTCCATCGCCTCGCCGGAATCCTCTGTGCTGCCCGCCGCCTTGTCGGCTGTGCTACCATAAAGAGCTTGACACATGGCCTCGTAACTCCATTGTCCCGGAGCCGTTGCATCTTCGTCCGTCAATGCCGCATACGTATAAGGAGCACCGAATTTCAAGCAGTCAAGTCGGGATTGTCGTCCCTCCTCGCCCATGCAGAATGCAATTAAATCACCTTGTCCCGGCGCTTTATCTTCTCCAACCCATATTTTGCTCTCGTACAAGGATAATACTCTTGCCGCCTCGTTTTCGTTGCGCGCCGTTGTGACAATTTTTACCAGTTCGGCTCCGTGATACAAACATTTGCCCACCATGGCTTTGAGTGCTTCCAGCGAGTCCGTTCCCTCATAGTCATGGTAGGAACGAATCAAACGCGTACCATATTCACGCGCCAAATTTTTAATGGCATTTGCCAACGATTTGGGTGCCTCAATTTCCACATCTACGAATGCCGCTCCCGATTTGATGGCCGCAGAAAGTTTGCGCTGCGCCTCATCGACCGAACGATAATTCGTCGGCTCAACACGGCAAGTTGCCACAGTCGGGGTGTCGGTTGAAAAAATCTCCTCAATCTCTTCCAGAGACAAATCGCAAAGGTCCAGACGGATTTCTGCCATCTCCACCTTTGAAAGTATCTCCAATATTTCTTCGCAATTCTTGTGCTGTATGCTTACGCAAATCATATTTCTCTTCTTAACTTCTTTTTCGAATTTTATTTCAAATAGAATTTAACACTGGTGCGAATATCATCTGAAGCGGCTCCGATATGAGCAACGAACTCGCCTTTTTCAGCCTTCCAGTCCGCGATAGCAGGGTCGTAGAATTTCAAATCATCCGCATCCAGGGTAAATTTCACCACCTTGCTTTCGCCAGCTTTCAAGAACACTTTCTTAAACGCTTTCAACTCTTTTTCAGGGCGCTCCAAAGAGGACTCAATATCCTGAATATATACTTGCACCACCTCGCTGCCATCTTTGTCTCCGGTGTTGGTGACTTTGACAGAAAGATTTAATTTTCCATTCATTCTCAATGATTTATCGCCCTTTGCCGCCTCGAATTCAAAGCTTGTATAACTCAAACCGTGTCCGAACGCGAAGAGGGGCTGAATGTTTTTCTTGTTAAACCAACGATAACCTACATAGATGCCTTCCTCGTAGAAAGTCTTACCGTTGTTGGGGAAGGTCATGCCCTCCTGATGGGCAGGGGAGTCAGACAGCGCAACCGGGAAGGTGAAAGGCAATTTTCCGCTGGGATTCACTGCGCCGGTGAGTACGTCCGCAATGGCTTCTCCGGCTTCGGTGCCAATGTACCAAGCCTGTACGATGGCAGGAACTTTCTCCACCCAAGGCATGGTAACGGCATTACCGTCAATCAAAATCACCGCCATTTTCTTACCGCAAGCGGCCAATGCCTCAATCACAGCATCCTGTCCGTAAGGAAGGTCCATATTGACGCGGTCGCGACCCTCACAGTCTTGTTTCCAGGATTTGTTCAAACCTCCAAAGAAAAGGATATAATCGGCGTCTGCAGCCTGTGCAACAGCATCTGCAATCAGTTTTTCAGGGCTGCGCTCGTCCTCCAAGACCTGTCCGGTCCAAACGCCGTTGTAGGTCGTCGTGACATCGCCCACATAACCGCGTTCATAAACGAGGGTTGCCTTGTCTGCGAATGCGGCTTTCAAACCCTCCAAGGGAATGATTTCCTTGCGAACTTTCAGTGAAGAAGAACCGCCTCCGACCGTCATCATTTTATAGGCGTTCTCGCCGACAACCAAAATTTTAGGGTTGTTTTCGAGCTGAAGCGGCAGTACATTGTTGTCATTTTTCAACAATACGATACCCTCGCCGGCAATTTTTCTGGCTGCATCGTAGTGCTCCTGACTGCAAATGTTTCCGAAAGGTTTGCGCGTGTTCATGGCCGTGCGCATAATCAGACGGAGTACGCGACGGGCTTTGTCGTTGAGCAAATCCATACTGTAACGACCCTCTTTCAGACCTTTCAAATAGGGTTGCGCCAAATAATAATTGTCATACGCATTTTTGGTGCCGGCGGCTAGACCGTCGGTGTGTGTGCCGAATTCGAGGTCCATACCACTGGTAGCCGCCTCATCAGCATCATGTACCGCACCCCAATCGCTGATGACCGCTCCGTCAAATCCCCAAGTATCTTTCAAAATCTTTTGGGTAAGAAGGGTATCTTGCGATACGTGGCGGCCACGGAAGAGGTTGTAACTGCTCATGATACTCCAGCTCTCTCCCTCCTGAACGGCCATTTTGAAGGCGGGAAGGTAAATTTCATGCAAGGCGCGCTCGTCCACATCCACGTCGATGGTGTGGCGGTGTCTTTCCTCGTTGTTGAGGGCGTAATGCTTCACGCACGCTGCTACACCGTTTTTCTGTACGCCTTTGATGTATTCGGTCGCCATCACGCCTGCCAGATAGGGGTCTTCTCCCATATACTCAAAATTGCGTCCGCAAAGGGGCGTGCGGTAGATATTGACGCCCGGTCCGAGCAACACGTCTTTCTCGCGGTAACGGGCCTCTTCGCCAATGCTTTTGCCATACAAAGCAGCCATATCGGTATTCCAAGTGGCTGCCAGACAGGTGAGGGCAGGGAAAGCAACAATGGAGTCGTTGGTCCAACCGGCCTGATCCCACTCGTCCCATTTTACTTCGGGGCGAATGCCGTGCGGGCCATCTGTGCACCACAATTCAGGAATGCCCAAGCGGGGGACACCGGGGGAAGAAAATTTGGATTGCGCGTGCAAGATGGCAACTTTCTCTTCCAAAGTCATTCGAGAAAGTGCGTCTTCCACCCTTTCTTCTAGGGGAGCGTCTTCGTTGAGGTAGGTGGGCTGGTTGTTTTTAGGGCAACAAGCCATCATCATAGCTATCAAAGCTGCTGATGCGATTAAGAGTTGTTTTTTCATGGTATATTGTGTTTTTTATTTTTCTGTTGTTCCGCGCTGCGTCATCCGTTTCGTCTTCCGTTTTTCGCCGTTCGTCGCGCTGTGTCTTGCTGGCTAGCTCAATGCGGAAATGGCTTCGGAAATGCTTAAATCCTTGATTACTACGTCCCCAATACCGCGCAAAAGGACAAAATGAATGATATCGCCCTCCGCTTTTTTATCGGTTTTAGCCGCCTGAAGTACCTTCTTAAAATGGAACGGACAATCTACTTTGAGGCCGCATTGCAGGAACTGTTCGCGCAAAGTTTCATCCAAATGCTCCTGCGTCAGTCCCAAATTGAAGGACAGACGCGCCGCGAGAATGATGCCCATTGCCACCGCTTCTCCGTGTGAAATTTCTATTTTCTTTCTAAACAGGCCGGGGTGGGCGGCCAAATGCTCAATGCCGTGCGCAAAAGTATGTCCCAAATTGAGTACCCGTCTTTTGTTCTTTTCGTAGAGGTCCTCTTGCACAATGCCCTCCTTAATCAGTACCGCATGTTTGATATGCGGAAGAAGGTTGGCGCTGTCTTGAAATTGGGTGGTTGAATTGAGCGCGCTGAAATAAGCTAGTGCCTTTTCGTAACGCTGTTCGCTATTGTCGATAAGGTAGGTTTTCAGCAATTCGGATACACCCTCGCGGAAAATATGTTCGGGCAGACTTTTCAGGAAATCCGAGCAGATAAAGGTGAATTCCGGCTCTACAATCGTTCCTATCATATTTTTGTATCCTTTGAAATTGACCCCCGTCTTTCCACCCACGGCGGCATCCACCTGAGCGAGCAGGGTCGTAGGTACGTACGCGGCCTTTACCCCTCGTTTATAAATACTTGCGGCAAATCCAACGATGTCGGTCGTGATTCCACCGCCAATCGCCAACACCAGCGCACCTCGGTCAGCACCCTTGTCAAGAAGCCACCCGCAGATGTCCAGCACGGTATCCATGCTCTTTTTCTTCTCACTTGTCTGGATATATTTCACGGGGATTTTCTTGTCGTTGGCACAACGCCCCAATCGTTCGGCAATGTGTTTTACATTTTTGTCACAAATGGCAAAAACCTCGTTCCGCTCCGCCAGAAGACGGTTGAGCAGGTCGATATTGTCTGAAAAATGTATCATTTCGATAAAAAATTACGTAACTACAAAAATAACTATAAATTTTATAGATTCAAATTTGAAAAGAGAGAAATTTTGAAAGAAATGCAAAAATATTTTCGTAAAGTAAAAAATAATACTACCTTTGCACCCTGAAGGGACTTCCCCCTCATTGAGGGGCTACCGAAATGAAAAGCCCAGGTGGCGGAATCGGTAGACGCGCTGGTCTCAAACACCAGTGCCGCGAGGCATGCCGGTTCGATCCCGGCCCTGGGTACCAAAAGGACTCGAATTTTCGAGTCCTTTTTTGTTTGTCCTAAATCTGTTTTCGGTTTATAAGATTTACGACCACCTTGACAAGTATATCCATCTCGTCCATTCGGCTTTCGGCAATCATCAGGGTCAATGCGACAAGGGTACCATCAGCGATTCTCTTAGTGCCATCCGGACGGTAGAGAATGCCGTTGTTCTGAAGGAACCAGAGGAATAGGCTCGCTGCAATTCTCTTGTTTCCATCGACAAAGGAATGGTTCTTCACCACGAGATATAAAAGCATCGCAGCCTTCTCCTCAACGCTTGGGTAGAGTTCCTGCCCATCCCATGTCTGATAAATCTGGCCTATGCTACTATGGAAAGACTTGTCCTTTTCGACTCCAAACCACTGGCTCTCTTTGAACTTTTCTTTCAGACTTTGAATTGCCTCCATCGCACTTTTATATGTTGCATGGAACTTCTCCTGAAGGGTGGTGTCGGATATTTCAAGACGTTGGTAATCATAGGCATCCAGAGTATCCAGTGCATAAGTATAATCCTTTACGACAGTAAATAGTTCTTTAGCCTGCTGTTCAGCCATAATCAGATTCTGCCCGAATACATTCTCCAACAACCCCAGGGCGCGCTTCAGGTCTTCGTACTTCTGCTCTGAAACAACATTCTGGTTAACGGCGTAACCTTTAATCATATACTGTTTCAAAACGGAGGTCGCCCACTTCCTAAAAGCAGTTGCCTGTACGGAGTTCACCCTATATCCAAGTGAAAGAATTGCATCCAGGTTATAGTACCTTATTTTCTCCTCAGAAACGCCTCTGACGCCACTCTGAGCGGTAATTAAAATTTCTTTAATTACCGTCTGAGCATCTAATTCTCCGCTTGCGAATATCCTTTTAAAATGATAAGAGATATTCGGCACAGTCACTCCAAACAGCTGAGCCATCGCTTTCTGCGTAGCCCATATTGTTTCATTTGAGGCATCAACAATCGCCTCCATCTTGACAAGTCCATCATTGGACTGATAAATCACAACATCATTATTCATATAGTATCTTTTTTGATTATAATTTTCTTGCTTGAATCTATTCCTTTGGGGAACAAGGTTGCCTTGCATGATCCAATCTTGAGGCAAATCTATGAAACAAAAATCAAATATAAAACGTTGATTTTCAGCGACTTTTTGCTTATACTTATGTAATGATATATTATGCTATAAAACTGCTATATATACTTAATATATATTACTTATATAATGTTATTATATAGTATCTATATAGTCGTCGTGATAGCTCTGTAGGAGAAATTTCTGTCACGAAATATTTTTCGGAAGATAAAGGGCAAAAAAAGAGGCGCCGCTTTGTTGCGACACCTCCGTGTATAACAATGCAGGACCTATCCTGTCCTGACTTTGGGTTTACATTTCGTCGGGGGCGTATTTAAAAGGATCGAGCGGCGAAGTGTAGTCGCAGTAGTCAGACTCCACAAAGAAACGCTTCAACTCGATTTCGGCATTTTCGAGCGAATCCGATGTGTGTACGATATTTTCCTGGGCGCTCATACTGAAATCACCACGAATGGTGCCGGGAACCGCCTTGCTAGCTTTGGTTGCTCCGGCCATGTCGCGTACCACTTGCACCGCGCTGTATCCCTCCCAGCAGCAGAGAATCACAGGTGCAGCCATCATGCCGTCTCTGAGCCATGGAAAGAACGGTCTATCCAAAAGGTGGGCATAATGAACTTTGAGAATCTCCTCATCAAGCTGTACCATCTTCATAGCCACGAGTTTGAGTCCTCTTTTTTCAAATCTTGAAATAACCTCTCCCACCAATCCTCTTTGTAGGCAGCCAGGTTTTAAAATCACTAATGTTCTTTCCATAAGTATAGTTTTGTGTGTTTTATAGAATTTCCGCTAAAATAGACATATTCTTGAAAAACTCCAAGCGTGAGGCGAAGTTTTGTTTATTTGCTCGGAAAAATGTTGTCATCTTGGATTGTTTACTTGAAAAGTGTATATTTGTAAGGATATGAAGGAAGAATGTTTGATATGTAAGGCTCCATTGGAGTACCTTCAGGAGGATGTCCTGATGGAATGTAGTATATGTCATAAGAGTGAACACAGCAAGACGAGATGCGTGAATGGCCATTATGTCTGCAATGAATGTCACTCCAAAGGCGTGGATTCCATTGTGGGCTTATGCCTGAACGAAAACTCGTGCGACCCGATAGAAATCATGGGTAGGATGATGGATCTGCCGTTCTGTCACATGCACGGCCCGGAGCATCATATCATGGTCGGTGCTGCTCTCTTGACGGCTTATCATAACGCAGGAGGGGAGATTGACTTGCCGAAGGCTCTTAACGAGATGATAAGCAGAGGAAGTAAGGTCCCTGGCGGGGCATGTGGATTCTGGGGAGCATGCGGCGCGGCCATAAGCACAGGTATGTTCATTTCTATCATTACCGGCTCGACCCCGCTGATGAATGAAGCCTGGGGACATTCAAACCTTATGACCTCACGTTCATTAGCAAAACTCGGTGAAATCGGTGGCCCTCGTTGTTGCAAACGCAACTCCTACCTGTCAATTCTAACGGCTATTGAATATGTCGAAGAGATAACGGGAGTCAAAATGCAGAAAGCTCAGATAGTCTGTCGTCATATGCCCTCCAACAACCAGTGCATCGGCAAACGCTGTCCGTTTCATCCAATCGTGTCTTTGTCCCAAGACTGATTCTGTTATTTTTAACTTTCCAGTAGCCGCCTTTTGCCGGGCCAATGCGCTCCGCTTGCCATCTTCCGATAGCAAAACAACGATTTTCTCCCTACTTCCAAAAGGGAAAAACATCTGCATTTGTAAAGTAATCAGGATTTTTAGGAATGGTTGATTTTGAAAAATACTTTAAATACCATGCTGGAGGTCATAGTTTGAATCCATCTCTGCTTTGGGAATATGATTTAAATCAGTTCGATTGGCAGAAAGGTCGAATCATTGTTGTTCAGCGCGTTATAGAAATGGGAGAACCGGAAGATTTTTTTGCTGCCTTTGATCTTTATGGTGGTATAGCCGGTTTTCGTGAAATCATAAAGTCCGTTCCCTATCTTAGTGCGATAGATATACATTTCGTGTGTGCATTTTTCAACTTGAAAAAGGAGGAACTTAGATGTTACACAAAAAACAAACGCTAAAAGGTTGTGAATTGCTTTCAATTTCGTATCTTTGACAAATCAGCAACAACTGTAAACCAATGAAGTAAAGCCATAATTCGATGAAAAAGTATATCATCATATTTTTCTCTCTGTTCATTACTTCCTCGCTGTTTGCGCAGAAAGAAGATTCGAACCATGAGTGGCTGTCGTATTCTCTTGAGGTAAAGACGCCTGGTGTGAGTCGAGATGAATTATTTGATAGGTGCAGGTATATTTCCAATAATAGTTTCGGAGTCGAAACATTTTTCCGATGCGATTGGGACCATGAAAATTATATAAAAAGATATGATTATAATTGGGACCTTTTCGACTATGAAAATAATAAGTATCGCGTGGATTATAAAGTTTTCATCGCTTGTAAGGATGAAGCCTATATTATTTCTCTGGGCTTTATCAAGGCTCGCATCCATAGCCGTTGGGGTGACGATTACATTTTCAAGTATGACTATATGACCTCTGGTAAAGAGGGCGTAAGAGGCGGTATCGCTCACGCAAAATACAACCATCACGATACAAATGTCAGGAATATGTTTGCTGAGTTATTCCATACGATCTGCATAAGCATAAAGGCAGATATGTGGATTCCTCGTAATTAGTTTTATAAAGAGTGTTTGTCCTTTAATAGCCCGAATTTCCGGGCTATTTTTGCATTATACAAAACTGAATGCAAAATGGCTATCAAAGACGAACACCTTAAAATGACCGTCACCGTTGCCGGAGACGAAGCGAGAAAGCAAATCTTGGATCTTACCAAGGCGATTGAAGACTCCAAGTCATCCATCCGGGAAATGAATAAGGAACGGGAAATGCTTGCAAGGACTCAGCAAACCAACTCTTCCCGCTGTAGTTGTGAATTTGCTTTCAATTTCGTATCTTTGACAAATCAGCAACAGCTGTAAACCAATGAAGTAAAGCCGCCGACAAACTTTGACGCTATCCCCACTTTCTGTTTGTCGCCATTTTTTCCGTGTCTACTTTTCGAGTCCGGTACAATCTTGGGCTTATTTCGTTCCGAAAAATGCTATTACATTAAATTATTCGCTTGAAAAAGTGTATCGAAATCTTGTTTATTCGCTTGAAAAAGTGTATTTTTGCTCTCGAACTAATATACAATACGATGCTGAAAAGAAAAATTGAGTCAGTTTTGGTTGAGTGGAAAGCCTCTGGAGCCAAGAAGCCACTTGTGATAAAAGGTATTCGCCAATGCGGAAAGACATACATTGTCCAAAAATTTGCCAAGGAGAATTACGAGAGTGTAGTTTATATGAACTTCATTCTTGAACCTGATAAAAAGTCGGCCTTTGCCGGCAATATAGATGTTGACACCATTATCCTT
>JAEIGA010009036.1_pt1 | contig 15075 bp, 13 predicted proteins | sample 9270691 | NCBI WGS metagenome assembly JAEIGA01 (sample SAMN17057246, study PRJNA624740) | gut metagenome | biome: biome; isolation source: fecal sample | host: Bos grunniens | place: China: Xizang | collected 2019
CAGCTGACCTTCGAAGTGATGGAACTTTAAGCCTCGGTCACAGTCATTTCGCATGACTTGCAGTCGAAGTGAAGTGCGAAGCGCTGTCCGTTGTTCAGCAGGTAAAGCTGACCTGAAGCCTTGCCTCCCTGGTATTTCGGACAGATGCCGATCTCGTAGCGGATGCAGTATTTGGTTCTCATCAGCTCGGCCGATCTTACGGGGCGGAGCTCATATGCCTTGTCGATCTTTTCGGCCCCTGATTCAAGGTAGAACTGTTCCGAAATCCGGTTTGATATGTTTGCTTTGTAGGTGATGTCTTTCTGAGGAAGTCCTTTTGTTACTTTTTCTGGCTTTCTCAGAAGGATATCCTTTCTTCCGCAAGGCAGCGCGTCCAATTCTTCTGCCAGCTGTCTTCTGATGGCATTGAGAGCCGAGGCGCTCATAAAAGGGAGTTCCCCGGACGTATCCATTGATTCAATTGAAAACTTGTAGATACCTGCACTCTTGCCGATCTGTCCAAGAATCATATTATACATCCTGTCGTAATTTCCAGCAGTCTGGTCGCCGGCTTCAGCCGTTATGCTGATCTTTCTGCCATCTTCGCTCACTGCAGTGACGTCTGCTTTCCATTGGTCCTCTTCCTTTCTGAATGCAATGGAAACCGATGCCGTAATAATTCGAGAACCGCTCTGACGCTCGATGTCCTTTTCAAACGCAGCATTGATATTCCTGTATATCCTGGCTCCCGGATATATTGCGGAAACACTCTTGCTGCGGATGGTATTTCCGGTACATACATCTCCACGGAATCCGGAAACGCTTCCGTCTCTGCCTACGAAAGAAAAACCATCGCCATTGTTCAGGGTGATATCCTTGCCTGCGAATTTCAGAGTGATTTCAGACTTTGCCTTATTTACTGCGGTCACCTGACCTATTTCCTCGCCCATTGATTTGGCGGCATCCATAGAGGCCCACTTGCCGCGCTTCCCGTCAATGAAGAGTTCGGTATAGCCTCTGTTGAATGTCTTGCGGGTATCCGGGGTAAAACTGCCGGTAACCTGTCCGAAAGACCCACGCTCATATTCTGACGGGCGTCTTTCAATGATGTTGTCAAGTGCGATCGAGTAATCTCTTACGACATTTCTGACATATGATTCATTCTTCAGACGTCCCTCTATCTTGAAGGAAGTGATGCCCGCTTCTGCAAGTTCTTCCAGACGCTCGCGCAGATTATAGTCTTTAAGAGACAGCAGAGCCTTATCCTTTACAAGAACCTTTCCCTCGGAATCCACAAGGTCATATCTCGATCTGCAGGCCTGTATGCAGGAGCCTCTGTTAGCACTTCTTCCCGCTATCTTCTCGGAAAGATAACACTGGCCGCTGTAGCATACGCACAGGGCTCCGTGTACAAAGAATTCAAGTTCGCAGCTTACTGCGCTGCGGATGGCCTTGATCTGTTCCAGAGATAGCTCTCTCTCAAGAATCAGTCTTGAAAATCCGGCACTTTCCAGAAAGGCGGCCTGCTCGGGAGTGCGTATCGCACATTGGGTGGAGGCGTGAAGAGGTATGCGGAAGTCTTTCCTGAAATCCCCGATTCCTTCCTGTGCCATCTTCAGCACAGCCATATCCTGAATGATGAGGGCATCTGCTCCCGCTTCCTGTACCGCAAGCATCTGCCTGTAAGCGGCCTCCAGTTCCTCATCGTATAGTATTGTGTTGAGAGCCACAAAGATACGGGCTCCGAAACGGTGGGCATAACTGCATAGAGTCCTGATGTCGTCTATGGTATTGCCCGCAGCCTGTCTTGCTCCGAACTGCGGACCTGCAATATACACAGCATCGGCACCGCAGTCGATTGCCGCGATGCCGATCTGTGCGTCTCTTGCCGGAGCAAGCAGTTCAAGCTGCCTCATTGATTAGAGGGTCTTAAGCTGCTCCTGAGCTGTTGCACCGAACTGAGGATCGTTAACGATCTTCTCATAGTACTCCTTAGCCTTAGCCTTGTTGCCGGCCTGCTGGTAGAGAACTGCGATTGTACAGTTGATTCCGCCTGCATCCTTTGCGTTAGGAGTGACCTCGAGATACTTCTCGTATGCTGCGATGCACTCGTCGTTCTTTCCGAGCTTCTGAAGTGCGCTTGCTGCGATCTTGTAAGCGTTGCCGCTTTCGAGGGCCTCGTTTGACTTAGCTGCGAGGTCTACAGCCTCCTGATACTTCTTAGCCTTTACAGCAGCCTGAGCCATCTTGAGATAGTTCTGAGAGATAAGCTTTACTGCATTAGCCTCCTGACCGTTAGCCTTTGCGATCTCGAGAGCTGCGTTTGACTCCTCGAGCTGTCCTGCTCTCATGTAAGCCTGTCCGAGCTGGATAGCAGTAGCGCCGTTTGCAGGATCCATTTCGAGAACCTTCTGGAATGCAGCGATAGCTGTAGGATAGTCCTTAGCCTTCATTGCAGCCTTACCTTCGTCATTGTACTTAACCATCTGAGTCTGACCGATGAGCTCGCCGGCCTCTGCTGCGATTTCAGCCTCGCCATATCCTTCAGCAACTTCCTTAGCCTGCTGGAAAGCAGTAAGGGCACCTTCGAAATCCTTTGCGTTGTAGAGATCCTTTGCCATGCTGAGATATGCAGAGCTGATCGCCTTCTTGCAGTTGGCAACAAGGTCTGCAGCCTCGTCTCCAAGAGCCTCACCCATTGTAAGGGCAGTCTGGAAGTTCTCGATAGCAGCTGCATTGTTACCCATCTGGAGCTCCATTGCTCCGTTGTTGTAAGCCTCAGTTGCCTGATTGATATCCTGAGCGGACATTACTCCAGCTGTCATAACGACTGCTGCAAAAAAGAGGAAAATTTTCTTCATAATCAATGTATTGTTTTAATGTTAAATATCCATAATTAACGCAAGATGCAAAAATAGAAAATTTTTGTCGTATTTTTGCAATCTGGAAATGGAAATATTATGAAATTGGGTTTAAGACAGATAATTGCAGTGATACCGGCGCTATTCTTGGCAATAGTTACGCCTGCTCAGGATCTTCCGAAGATGCCTGCGGACCAGGCCGTGACAGCCGGTGTACTCCCCAATGGATTGTCATATTATATTGTCTCCAATACCTATGAAAAAGGTCTGGCTGATTTCGCATTGATACAGAAGACGGGCACTCTCAGCGTTCCTGACTCATTGACAGTTGACTCTGATGCCGTGAAGGTGGCGCGTCAGGCATTGACGTCACTTCCTCGTCTGAAGAATGATTCACCGCAGGATTTTTTCATCAGACATGGGGCTGTGCCTGGAAGAAACGGATATGTGTCTGTAAGTGAGGATGCTACGGTCTTCCGTTTTCCGGGTGTGCGTCTGAACGATCATAAGGCGGTTCTTGATTCGGCTCTGGTAGTACTTCTGGATATCGCGGACCGCGGAAACTTTTCTGACAATCCATTCCTGAACAAGTGGTATGCTTCTGCCGATCAGGCTATGGTTATTTCCGGTGATGTCGATGCAAAGGCTTTGGCTTCACGTCTGGAGGCCATGTCGTATATGATTCCCTCTTCCTCATCTGCCCCGAAGGCAGACGTATATCTCCCGGATTCCTCGAAGGTTTCGGTTTCGGGAATCGGTCATAACGGGATGCAGCAGGAGATATCCATGACCTGGGTCTCCAAGAGGGTTCCTCGTGAATATATGAATACGATCCAGCCTGTCATTTTCGACAGGGCGATGGATGTTCTGGGAAAGGTGGCGGAAAGACGTCTCAGAGCGATATTGGAGAAGGAAGGAATTCCGGTCGCGGATGTGTCATATATTCGTGAGAGCGCCGATGAAGGTCCTGGTGATGACATGTTTACCATGTGTGTGACAGTGGGTTCCGATGACGTTTCAAGTGCAAGGGAACTGATGTCGGGAGTAATGTGCTCGATTGACTCAGACGGGGTGTCGGTGGAGGAATATCTTCTTGCAGAAGCAGATTATATGAATGGCCTCAGAAGGGAATCGGCCCTTCCTTACCGTGCCAATGCAGCTTATGTGGACAGATGCATATCCGCATTCCTTTATAATTCGGTGCTTTCCTCTTCGAAGCAGATTTATGCCCTGCATACGGCAAGGGAACTTCCTGACTCCGTTCGTTGCAGACTTTTCAATGATGTGGCTGCGGCTTTGATATATCCATTTGATTCAGAGTCTGTTGCCGATTCTTCCGTCGCAGTGGGTGTGCCTGAACTTCCCGGTCCTGGCCCAAAGATCAAGCTCAAATCTGCAAGAAAGGATCATCTTTCGGGTGGCACTGTATGGACATTCTCCAATGGTTTCAGAGTGGTATATCGCAGGATGCCTTCATCCGGTGAGGTGTATTACACGCTTGCCCTTAATGACGGCTATGGCGGAATATCCGGACTTGGCGGGGGCGAAGGTGCCTTCATGTCGGATATATTCAGCCTGATCAGGATAGCCGGGATGAAAGGAGATGACTTCTTCGATGCTCTCAGGACAGAGGGACTTGTAATGAATCCGAGGGTGACATTGTCCAATACACTCATCGAGGGTCATCTTCCGAAGGACAGAATGCCTCTGCTGCTGCAGGCATTGCAGGCTCTTTCCGCAAGCCGTTCGCCTATGGAGGAATCCTTTGAGTATTACAGGAAATCAGAGGAGATGGCTATGGAACATCCGAAAAATTCATATACAGCAAGGATGACGGCCATCGACAGCATCATGTGTCCGGGTTACAGGTATTCGCCATACAAGTCGAAAGGAAAGCTGACATCTTCTTTCTATTCCAAGGCATATGCGTTTCTGGATGCCCAGATGGAGAAGATGAATGACGGAGTGCTGGTGATTGTCGGAGATGTTGACGAAGAGTATCTGAAACAGCAATTGCTTGCATATGTGGGTAATTTCCGTACCAAGGATGCTCCGGCGAGAAAAACGACAGTGAGATATCAGCCGGTTTCGGGCTGGACTACTTATACGGTAAAGGGATGGGATGATGCTGTGGATGTGGCGCTCTCTGCCCGTATGCCATTGACTTTCAATAACTATCTGGCAGCATGTATTGCTGTGATGGCCATTGAGCGGGACTTGACTGAAACTCTCGCCCGCGCCGGTATGTCCTTCGAAGTACTGTTCAATTGCAGGATATATCCGGAGGAAAGAATGAATATGATAGTGTCTGTATATGGCGCTGATGCCGGCGGATTTGCTTCGGGCATGACTGAAAAGTCTGCAATCGATGCTCTTGCGCCTGTTCGTGAAGCTTTATCGGGACTGGCTTCGAAGGAAATTACAGATGACCAGCTCAAGCAATATAAAGCCTTTCTGAAGAATCAGCTCAGTGTCGAGATGAATGATCCTCAGTATTGGGTGGATGCCATAGTGGTGAGATATCTCGACGGCAAGGATCTGACCACAGGATATGCGGCGAATATCGATGCCCTGTCTAAAGATGATGTGAAAAGAGTGCTGGCTCTCATTGACAGGGGATGCAAAGTGGAATATGTGACTGAAAACTAAAATTTAAATTATATGTATCACGGAACAATAATTCAGATTGACGATTGTCTGGTCTCAGAGGAGATTCTGACCGAATATTTTGCCTGCGATTATGAGAAATGCAAGGGCTGCTGCTGCGTGATCGGTGACAGCGGTGCTCCGATGGAAGAGTGTGAGGCCGAGGCCATCGAGAAGAATTACCATATCTTTTCTCCTATAATGTCAGATGAGGGCCGTGCGGCTGTGGCTGAAAAAGGCTTCTTTGAAATCGACAGGGACGGAGACATGGTGACTCCTCTTGTTCCGGGCAGCGAGGAATGTGCCTATACGCTTTTTGATGAGCAGGGCAATTGCTTCTGTTCTATGGAAAGATGCTGGTTCCAGGGCAAGGGCGACTTCCGCAAACCTATCTCTTGCTGGCTCTATCCTATCCGTATCACCCAGCTCAGCAATGGAACAAGGGCACTGAATCTCCACAGATGGCATATCTGTCAGGATGCATTCGCCAAAGGTAAAAAAGAAAAGGTCCGCGTTTACGAATTCTTACGCGAACCTATAGAACGTTATTTCGGCGAGGATTTCTACTCAGCCTTGTCTGAAGCAGCCAAGATGCTCAATGCCGATTCATAATCTTCGGCATTGACCTTGAGCTCGATGTTCTGTTCCGCTACGTTGAATGACGGATACGAGGACACCTCACCATAGATTTCTGCTTTGATCCCATTGGATTCGAGCAGACCTTGACTGATGCTGGCAAGCATCGGATCGCCAAATTTGGCAACTGTCTTCCACTCGTTCATAAAGCCTTGAGTTTAAAGGTTATATAATAGTCCTATCCCTATTCTTCGGGATTCAGACGGTGTTCCCATCCCGCGGCGAGTCTCAATACATCTTTTCTCAGGCCTTCCATTTCATAGCCCTCAGGAGTACATCTGAGTGTTATCCTGTCCTCGTACATTTTCGACAGCCTGGAAGCGATGTCTTTGCAGCGGAAGGTCACTGTGTCGCCGTTTTCGGATTCCAGGATGTATCTGCGGTCCCTGAAGTAGCTGATGGTCTCTTCTTTTATGTCGGCCCATCCTCTGCTTACGGGAATTTCACGTTTGATGAACCCAACCTTGGGATATACGGCTGCCACAATAGCAAAAAACGCGGCAATCTTCCACAAAGCTTTGTATCCTCCTTCGAAAATTTCATTTATGTCTCCTTCTACCGCTCCTATCAGTACGAGTGCCAGGACAATGGCGGTGGTTATTGTTGCAAAGTAGAAAAAGTACTTGATGGCTCTTATCGTGTATTTCATAGCATTGGATTTGCAGTATTTACATGTCTAACATCCATACAAATATATATTAAAATCCGATATTTTGCTATCTTTGCAAAGATATTGACAATAATAACCATCAAAAATAGAGAAATGGAAGAGCAGAACTTGAAAAAAGTAATGTATGCCCTGATCGCAGTTGCCGTTCTGTTGGCCGGTACGCTCGCATACATCTGGTATCAGAAATCCTCTTTGGTGAAGGATCTGACAATGGAGAAGGAGGAATTGACAGAGCAGATGATCGCCCTTCAGAATGATTACGCCACATTGTCTTCGGACTATGATGATATCAATCTTCAGCTTGACTCCTCACGTCTTGAGGTCCAGATGCTTATCGAGAAGATTACCCAGACCGAGGCGACAAACCGCAGCAAGATCCGTCAGTATGAGAAGGAGCTCGGTACCCTCAGAAGCATTATGAGGAACTATATTGTCCAGATCGATTCCCTCAATACCCTGAACAAGCAGCTTACTGCTGATGCTGCCGCTGCGCGTCGTGAAGCTGCGGAGAGCAGAAGGAAGCAGCAGGAGCTGAGCAAGGAAGTGGAGAACCTTTCTGGACAGGTAGCAGCAGGATCGGTCATCAAGGCCCGCGGAATAATGATCGAGGCTTACAATGCCTCGGATAAGGTTACAGACCGAAGCAGCCGTGTGGTAAGGCTTCTTACTACTCTCAGCCTCGTGGAAAATGATCTCGCTCCAAAGGGTCCGGTAAGAGTATATATCAGAGTCAAGGGACCGGATGGAATCCTCCTTACCAATGACAGTCAGAGGACATTCGAGGTTAACGGGGAGCCTATGATCTGTTCAGCTTCACGCGAGGTGGATTACCAGGGTAAGGAAGTCGAGCTCAGCATCTATCTCAACGATATCACAGGCTATGTCAAGGGTATCTACACAGTCGAGGCTTACACAGAGCAGACACGCCTCGGTTCAGCAGAGCTGATGCTCCGATAAGCCGTGATATATGTCCACATCCCATTCTGCAGGAGCTTCTGCACATATTGCGACTTCTATTCGGAGGTGGCTGCAAAATGCCGCGGAGCTCAGGACGTAAGGAAGCAGGAAGAACTCTTCTCACAATTTGCCGATGCTCTTGTAGCTGAGGTGAGGATGCGCGGACAGGAAATCACAGACGATACCAATACGTTATATATAGGAGGTGGCACCCCGTCGGTGCTGCCTCTATGTGTTTTTGAGAGGTTGCTCGAGGCTTTGCGTGAGGTCGGCCACGGAGGACCTTACGATGAGTTCACGGTGGAAGTGAATCCGGAAGATATTGTTGATAAGGGAGAGGACTATGTCAAAGGACTTCTGTCTCTCGGGGTGAACCGTATAAGTATGGGTGTGCAGTCCTTCGATGACGAGATATTGAAGTTCATGAACCGCCGCCATACAGCAGCTGTTGCCAGGAATGCTTATGCCATACTGGAAAATGCCGGGGTGAGGAATATCAGCGTCGATCTCATCTTCGGACTTCCTCAATTGTCTGATGATCAGTGGTCTGATACCTTGAAGCAAGCATTGGAGATATCTTCCTCAGGTAGGCCTCCGCAGCATATTTCCGCTTATCAGCTTTCTGTGGAACCTGGCAGCATGCTTGCCCGGCTGGTCGAGAAAGGCAGGTTTGAAGAAACTTCTGAGGAACTATGCGAACATCAGTACGCGATGCTTTGCGAGGCCTTGGCCGGAGCCGGATATCATCATTACGAGATATCCAATTTCGCTCAGCCAGGGTGCGAGGCTTTCCATAATTCTGCTTATTGGAGACATGTTCCATACGTAGGATTAGGGCCCGGTGCGCATAGTTTCGGTTGTGTGAGCAGATGCCACTCCAATACACAGGCGAGACAATTTGTCCGCCAATGGAACAGGCCGGATCTCAAAGCATATATAGCCGATCCTGTATCTGTACAGGAAAATGAAATATTGGATGAAGAGCAGTTGACATTGGAAAAGATAATGCTGGCATTGAGGACTTCAGACGGCATTGAGGCCTCCTTCCTTGAAGGACATTGTGACCGGGTGGCTTTGGCCAGGGCATTGGAGTGCGGTGCTCTCGTCTGGATAGCGGGCGGCAGAATACGTATCCCTGAGACCCGCTTTTTCGTCTCTGACGGTATAATAGCAGATATAGTTTAAGAAATAAGATTATGGGAAACATCTTTGCAGAAAGGATCGAGGCTCTCAGGAATATGATGGCCGACAATGGTTGGGATGCGGTAGTAATTACCGGCTCTGACCCTCACAGCAGTGAATATCCAGCTCCGAGGTGGAAGCAGGTAGAGTGGCTGACCGGGTTTACCGGTGAGGCCGGTGACGTGGTGGTTACTGCTGATCACGCTGGCTTGTGGACCGATTCCAGATATTTCATCCAGGCCCTGGATCAGCTGGAAGGCACTGGAGTCGAGCTTCATAAGACCAGAGTTCCCGGTGCGGTTCCGATTCCTCAGTGGCTTTCGGACAAAACCCGCGTTGTGGCTGTAGATGGACTTTGCCAGTCGGTGAGTGCCGTGAAGGAGCTGGAAGAGGCACTTGGAGAAGGCGGACTTGTCGTGGATGTACCCGATATGCTTCAGGAACTATGGCATGACAGGCCTCAGATTCCGGTTACCCCTGTAACTACTCTTGACGTGGAGTGTTTCGGCGGTATCCCGAGATTGGAGAAGATATCATGGCTCAGGAAATGGATGCTTGTCCAAGGGTATGACAAGGTGCTTCTTTCATCACTGGACGAAGTCGTCTGGATGCTCAACGTACGTGGAAGCGATATCGAGTATAATCCTTTGGTGATTTCCTATCTGCTTGTGTCTCAGGATTATGTGAAATGGTTCGTGAAGAAGTCCGTAGTGGATTCCGAATTGGATCCGGACACTCTCGACAGCTTTGATGAACTCCGTATGGATGGAGTGGATGTGGAGGATTATGATGCAGTCTTCTTCGCCTTGTCTGATTTCGGCGAAGATGCTGATTCCGGTGTGATATTCATCGATCCTTCTACTTTGAACGCCAATGTGCACAAATATATAAGTGGTTGTTTCCCGGCAGAGTCTGTTGTTTGCGGAACATCTCCAGTAATTCTGGAAAAGGCGGTAAAGACCGAGTCTGAGATTGTCGGGATGAGGCAGACTTATATTGATGACGGCGTGGCTATGGAGCGTTTTCTTCATTGGCTTGAGACTGAGGTGGCATCGGGCAGAGAAGTAAATGAATGGGAGGCATCAGAGCGTCTTACAGCCTTCCGAAGCGAGATTCCGGGATACCGCGGCAACAGTTTCGAGAATATTTCGGCCTACGGTCCTGGTGCGGCCCTTCCGCATTATTCGACTCCGCGTGAGGGCTCTGCCGTAATCCGTCCTCAAGGTCTTTATCTTGTAGATTCCGGCGGACAGTATCTGACAGGAACAACAGATATCACTAGAACAGTTCCGATGGGAGATTGCACGGATCTGGAAAAGGAGGATTATACACTGGTTCTCAAAGGAATGATTGACCTTTCAATGGCAGTTTTCCCTCGCGGAACGGCAGGCTGCCAGATCGATGCATTGGCCAGGATGCCTCTTTGGAAGGCAAAACGCAATTTCGGCCACGGTACAGGCCACGGCATCGGTTATTACCTTTGCGTCCACGAAGGACCGCAGTCCATAAGGTATCAATACAATCCGCAGCCGCTTCTTCCGGGAATGGTAACATCCAATGAGCCCGGACTCTATAGAGAAGGTATGCACGGCATCAGGCACGAAAACATTGTCCTTTGCAAGGAGGCGGGAACCAGCGAATTCGGTGACTGGCTCGAATTCGAGACCTTGACATGCTGTCATATCGATACTTCTGCTGTAATCAAAGGTATTTTAGGGCCTGAGGCGACAGCTTGGCTGAACTCTTATAATGATAGAGTCTACCGTACCCTTTCTCCTCTCCTGCCGCCGGACACAGCTGCATGGCTACGTTTCAAGACAGCTCCTATATAAAAAATGACCTGTATCAGAACAACTGATAGTTTTTTTTCATAACTTAGACTCCTTATTCGTCTTTTTTGACCTATGGAAACAAACTACGATGCTCTGATTCAGGCCAGTGCCGATGAGCTCTTTCAGCAGATGTCCTCAAAGGAGGACCAGAGGGATATTGACAGGCTTCGTGCCGCGTTCGAATTTGCCCGTGAGGCGCACAGCCCTCAGAAGCGCAAGTCCGGCGAACCTTATATCATTCACCCGGTCAATGTCGCGCGTATTGTCGCCCAGGAACTCGAGCTGGGTGCCGATCCTGTGATCGCCGCCTTCCTGCACGATGTGGTGGAGGATACACCTTATACAATAGAGGATATACGCGAACGCTTCGGTGATGAGGTGGCTTTTCTTGTAGGTGTGGTGACCAAGGAAAAGAAGGATAAGTATGTGCAGTCCAAACAGATAGATAATTTCCGTCAGATTCTGGCGTCAATGCAGTATGACGTCCGTGCCCTTCTTATCAAGCTTGCCGACCGTCTGCACAATATGCGTACCCTCGACAGTATGCGTCCGGACAAGCAGATGAAGATAGCCGGAGAGACAGACTATTTCTATGCTCCTCTGGCCAACCGTCTGGGACTTTATCATGTCAAGACCGAGCTGGAAAATCTGTCTTTCAGATATCGATGCCCGCGTGAATATTCCCTTTTGGAAAGACTTCTTGCAGAAGAATTTGAGGCGGAGCGCCCTCATATCGAGGCTTTTACATCCAAGATTGAAACTCTGCTTGCAGCAGGAGGAATCAAGGCTCGTACCGAAGTCCGCTATCGTAAGCCTTACAGTATATGGATGAAGATGCATGCCAAGGGCTGTGACTTCGCCCATATCGACACAAAGTATTATGTGAGGGTGGTGTATCAGAATCTTGAATCATGGTCAGAGAAGGATACCAGCCTGCGCATTTATTCGATTCTTACAGATGCCTTCAAGGAGCGTCCCGGCAGTGTTTCCAATTATATCGATGCACCAAAGGAAAACGGTTATCAGAGCTTCCAGGTGAAGCTGTTGAGTGAAAAAGGAAAATGGGAGGAACTCCATATATCTTCCGAGAGAATGGTCCGCAACGGCCGTCTCGGTTGTGCCGCTGAGCGTACGGATGAGAATATCCAGGCGTGGCTGGACAAGTTCAACGAACTGCTCAAGGAGATGGCCGATCCTGAAGACGGAATGGAATTTATGGATGGAGTGACCTCTTCATTCTATTATGATGACATCATGGTCTTCACCCCGAAAGGAAAGTGCATCATTCTCCCTAAGGGCGCGACAGCCATTGACTTTGCATTCGAGATACATAGCAATATAGGCATGCATGCTCATTATGCCCGAATCAACGGCAAGCTGTCTTCCGTAAAGACAGTTCTCAGACGAGGAGACTGCGTGGAAATAGGAACAAATGAGACTGCCGAACCTCAGTCCGACTGGCTCGATCACGTATTGACCTTTAAGGCGCGCAAATATATCAGCTCGTATATTTCACATAAGGCCAAGAGCTGTTACGTCAGATGCCCGAACTGTCATCCGCTTCCGGGAGACGAAGTCATCGGCTTCAAGAATTCTGACGGTTCAATTCAGGTCCATAAACGCAACTGTACTACCGCCATCCGTCTTGCATCCCAGCAGGGCGACTCCATCATACCGGTCAATTTCGAAGAGGAATGCCAATGTCTCTATCCTGTCCGTATCAGTGTCCGTGCCATTGACCGTTATCACCTCCTGAGCGACCTTGTGGACTGCATCACAGAAAAACTTCATCTCTCGATGATCGGCCTCAAGACCGAGACCGCTGACAATATCGGCGTCTGCACCATCGACTTCGCCGTCCACTCTATGAACGAGCTTCAGACTGCGATGGACAGCATCGGTGCCATCGATGGTGTGGATGAGGTGCAGAGGATTGATATAGAATAGTTGTTGATCCCGATAAAAGAAGAAAGCGGTGCTACGTTATGTAACACCGCTTTTAATCGATTATGTCCTTATCGGATTAGCAGCATCCGCACAATCCGTTTGCCTGGAAGAATGCGTTGACTGCAACGAGAGAGAATCCGAGAACGATGATTCCTACGAATACCTTACCGATGATGATAAGTCTCTTCTCCCAGATCTTGTTGCTGAGACCGATTGTCTGGAATGCGCTCCAGAAACCGTGAGTAAGGTGGAAGCCGAGAGCTGCGAACCATACAACATAGATGATTACCATCCAGCCTTTCTGGAATGTAAGGTTGAGAAGCTCGTATGGGTTCTCTGCGTGGTGACCCATGAACTCCTTGAGCTGCATCTCTGCCCAGAAGTGGTTAAGGTGGAATACTACCAGACCGAGAACAACAACTCCGAGAACAAGCATATTCTTTGCTGCCCAAGAACCTGTTTTAGTCTTGTTTGCAACTGCATAACGCTCAGTACCGCGAGCCTTGTAGTTACCGTAAGAAAGAATGAGTGCATAAGCGATGTGTACGAGGAAACCGAGCGCAAGCACAGGAACCATAACGGTGACGATAGGGAGGGCCATGAAGTCGCAACCAGCCTGGAAGAGACCATCAGCGCTGCCATAGGTACCTTTGAATGTGTCGATTACTGAAAAGAAATTGATCGTCATATGAAGAAGAAGGAAGACGATCAGGAAAAGGCCGCTTATACTCATTATAAGCTTCTTGGTAATTGAAGAAAGTGCCATAACAGTTATGATGTTTTTGTTGTTAATAATCGGTTCGGATATGCTCTTCTATTGTGCAAAGATATATTCTTTCTTGGAAGTTTCATAATAATTCGATACTTTTGTTTGCTTGAATTTTTGAAAACAATAATCAGATGAGTACTTACAGACGAGTTCTTCTTAAATTGAGCGGAGAAAGCCTTGGAGGCCCCGCTGGCAAAGGAATTGACGAAAAATGGCTTGCCGCATATGCGGAGGAAGTGGCCGAGGCTGTGAAGAACGGCCTTCAGGTGGCAATCGTTATCGGCGGCGGTAATATTTTCCGTGGTCTTCAGGGAGTAGGAAAGGGATTTGACAGGGTCAATGGCGACAAGATGGGTATGCTTGCGACAGTCATCAATTCTCTCGGACTTGCGATGGCTATCCGTTCGGCCGGAGTGGAAGCTGAGGTCTTCACTGCGACTCCGATGATGCCTGTGGCAAGGTATTATATGAGAGATGACGCTGTGGCTGTGATGGAAAGAGGAGGTGTCGCACTTATTGCCGGCGGTACTGGAAATCCTTATTTCACTACAGACTCAGGTGCTGCTCTCAGAGCCCTTGAAATCGGAGCCGACGCCCTTCTCAAGGGTACACGCGTGGATGGAGTCTATACTGCCGATCCGGAAAAGGATCCTTCTGCAGTGAAGTACGAAGAGCTGACATTCGACAAGGCTATTGAAGACAGACTCAAGGTGATGGACCAGACTGCATTCGCTCTCTGCCGTGAGGGCAATATGCCTATCATCGTATTCGATATGAATCAGAAAGGCAATCTTACCAAGCTTGTCAAGGGAGATAAGGTCGGAACATTGGTACACGTTTAATCCTCATCCGGCAAGACGAAGGATCTTATAAAGAAAATACTAAATACAATATACTATGATTACAAGAGCTAAAGAAATTCTGGCAGGTGCAAAGGACAAGATGTCGCACGCTGTCACACACCTCGATGAGGAACTCAAGACATATCGCGCAGGAAAGGCTAATCCGCTGGTGTTCAATAATGTGATGGTGGACTATTATGGCAGCCCTACTCCTGTTCCGCAGGTGGCTTCAGTTACAACACCGGATGCTAAGACCCTTATGCTTCAGCCTTGGGAGAAGAAGATGATTCCTGCAATCGAGAAGGCTATCCTCGATGCGAACATCGGTCTTACTCCTTCAAACAACGGAGAGAGCATCCGCTGTACAGTACCGCCTCTTACAGAGGACCGTCGTAAGGAGCTCCTCAAGAAGGCTAAGGCTGCAGGAGAAAATGCAAAGGTAAGCGTACGTAACGCACGTCGTGATGCTATCGAGCATCTCAAGAAGGCCAATAAGGAAGGAATGCCTGAGGATCTTCAGAAGGAGTACGAGCAGCTGATTCAGAAGGAGACTGATGCTTTCACAAAGAAGGTTGACGAGCTCGTTGCGGCAAAGGAAAAGGATATCATGACTGTATAATAGTCTGGAGGATATTTCAAAAATATAACTATATTTGTGACCATTATGGGAACTTATCGATTTAGCAGCTTCGGTTTTTATTCTTTCTATTTCCAGAGAAGGGGGTAGGCCGGGTGCTGCGTATCGATTGATATA